>OLFY01000382.1_pt1 | contig 69111 bp, 63 predicted proteins | sample 1605611 | NCBI WGS metagenome assembly OLFY01 (sample SAMEA3888923, study PRJEB22519) | human gut metagenome | biome: human gut; feature: human-associated habitat; material: faeces | place: Denmark | collected 2011 | reverse complement strand
GGGAGAGGGAGAACCTTTTTTCAAAAAGGTTTCCCTCTCCCCCCTCGCAGGATCTATCGCAAGCGCGAACGCTTAACGGACGATGGTCTGGGCGCGGTCGGCACCCACGGAGATGAAGGAGACGCGCACGCCGGTGAGTTCTTCGATGCGGGCGATGTAGGCGCGCACGTTGTCGGGCAGCTGCTCGACGCTGGTGCACTGGCTGATGTCGTCTTCGAAGCCGGGCATCTCTTCATAGATGGGCTTCACGCGGCCCAGGGCGCCTTCTTCCTGCGGGGGGTATTCCAGACGCTGGCCGTCCAGTTCGTAAGCCACGCAGATCTGCAGGGCGGGCAGGTTCTGGAGCACGTCCAGCTTGGTCAGGGCGATGTCGGTAAGGCCGCACAGGCGCACGGTCTCGCGCAGGATGACCACGTCCAGCCAGCCGCAGCGGCGCGGACGGCCGGTGGTGGCGCCGAATTCATGACCGTTGGTCTGGATGTAACGGCCGGTGTCGTCTTCCAGCTCGGTGGGGAAGGGGCCGGAGCCCACGCGGGTGGTGTAGGCCTTGACGATGCCCACCACGCGCTCCAGGGCGGAGGGGCCCACACCGCTGCCGGCGGCGGCGGAGCTGGCCACGGTGCTGGAGGAGGTCACGAAGGGATAGGTGCCGTGGTCGATGTCCAGGTGGATGCCCTGGGCGCCTTCGAACAGGATGTCCTGACCGGCGGCCTGGGCCTTCTGGATCTCGGAGGAGGCGTCCTTCAGATAGGGCGTGATGCGCGGGGCGATGGCCAGCAGCTCTTCGCAGACCTGGTTCTCGTCCAGGGTATCGTACTTGTAGAGCTCGCGCAGCAGGACGTTCTTTTCCAGCAGGGCGTGATGCACTTTTTCGCGCACCAGCTGCGGGTTGATGAGGTCACCGGCACGCAGGCCCACGCGGGAGGCCTTGTCCTCATAGCAGGGGCCGATGCCGCGACCGGTGGTGCCGATCTTCTTGCCGGCACGCTTGGCTTCGCGGGCATTGTCCAGGCTCTTGTGGTAGGGCATGATCAGGTGGGTCTTTTTGCTGATGCCCAGACGGCTGGGGGACACGTCGATGCCCTTGGCCGCCAGTTCGTCCACTTCCTTGAGGAAGACGAAGGGGTCCAGCACCACACCGTTGCCGATCAGGCAGTTTTTGCCCTCGTGCAGGATGCCCGAGGGGATCAGGTGCAGGATGGTCTCCTTGCCCTGGACCTTGATGGTGTGGCCGGCGTTGTTGCCGCCCTGGAAACGCACGATCAGCCCGCTCTGCGCGCTGAGCATGTCCACAATCTTTCCCTTGCCCTCGTCGCCCCACTGGGCGCCGATAATGACCGTATTTGCCATATATCCACCTGCACTGCCCGCATGGCGCGGGCCAAGGCTGAAGTTTTGTCGTCCACACGCGAAAACCCCGTAGCCTGACGACTAAGGGGAACAACGTTGGCCGCAATGCCTTAGTTTTTTCTAGCCGCTAACAGCGGACAAGTCAAATGGCCGGGGCCGTCGGGGGAGGAAAATGGGGAAAATTTTATGAGACCCGCGCGCCGGAGGGGCCGGGGCCGCAAAAAAGGGGGGAAGGGACATCCCTGCCGGGATGCTCCTTCCCCCTTCACGACGCTGCCGGAGCAGCGGGGCCGTCAGGACGGATGGTTATTGGTAGGCGCCTTCGCGCGTGCACTTGGAGGGATCGAACAGGGTGCCTTCCATGCGGTACTGTTCGAAGATGTAGGCGTTCTCCTTGTGCTCGCCCCAGCGCGCGCCGCCGCGGGCATGGGTGAGGATGCGCGGCTTGGGCAGAGCGGCCGGGTCACGCATCTCGAACTCGTCGGAGGTGCCGACGCCCTGCAGGGCCAGGGTGGGCACGTCGGCGCTGGACATGAAGGCATCGCTGATGCGCAGCTCGCCGCGCTGATGGGGTTCCTTGACCATCAGGAGGGCGTGGGGACGGCCGGGAGCGTAGGGCGCGGTCTGGAAGACGGTGCCGTCGGGGAATTCCTTGCCGTCGTTGTAGGCACGCTGCACCCTGGGGCTGTCGCTCTCGCCGTGGTCGGAGACCAGGATGATGCGCGTATTGTCGTAGATGCCGGCTTCCTTGAGCTGGTCGAAGAAGATCATCAGGTAGCGCAGCAGGTGGCGTTCGGCGTAGTAGTGTTCGGGCAGCACGCCGTCGACGAAGAAGAGCTGGCCCTCGGTGGCCGGATAGGGGTCGGCCACGATCTCGGGCTGGCCGTCCTTGAGGTCGGGGGCGTAGTGCCACATGTAGTGGGACAGCATGGTGTAGAAGACCTTGGCCGTGCTGCGCGGGGCATCGGTGGTGATGCCCGAGGTGAAGGCGAAGCGGAAGAAGGCGTCGCCCGCGCGGCAGGCGTCCATGCTGGCCACCAGGATGCCGTCGCCGGCGTCATGCCAGTTGCCGTCGTCGTAGATCTTCTGCTTGATGATATTGGGCGAGGCCTGGAACAGGCCCAGCATGGCAAAGAAGCTGCTGAAGTCCCGCAGGCTGGTGCCCTGGTGGTACTTGAGCTGGAAGTCGTCCTTGACCTGGGGCACGGTGGTGACGTGCTCCACCTTGCCGAGGTGACGCTCGTAGAAGTCCTGGTTGAAGAAGTCCAGGCCGTTGAGCATGCAGACGTCGTAGCCGTTGGCGGCGAAGTTGCGGGGCATGACGGCAAAGGCGCTGTTGATGTTCTCTTCCAGCGTCACGTCGCGGCGGGCGTTGACGGCCGCCGGGCTGTAGGCATGGCCGCCGTAGATGCTGGGCAGGCTCATGACCGTGGCGTCGGCCATGGAGATGGTGTCGGGGTACCAGACGAAGCCGTCCATGCCCTTGCGGAAGCCGTTGGTGAACCAGGGGTCGTCCAGCATCCGTTCGATATGGCCGCCGGTGAACATGTCCATGACGACAACGATGACGTTCTCGCCGTCCTTGGAATAGGACTGCATGTCAGCCACGTAGGCGGGCGGGGTGAAGCTGGTCTTGGCCTGTTCGGGCTCTTCGGCGGTCAGGGCGTTCCAGGCCGTGAGGGCCACCAGGGAGAACACGGCGATGGAGAGCACGCGCGGCAGTTGTAGGCGCACCTTGGGGAAGGCGAACAGCAGGGCCGTCAGGCCCAGGGCCACCAGCACGGGCAGCAGGCCGTCCTTGAAGGTGCTCATGGGGCCGGTGAGGGCGGCCTCACGCAGGAAGCGGATGCCGTCCAGGGCACCGAAGTGGCCGGGCAGCACGAAAAGGTTCACGAAGGCGAGGCACAGGGCCCAGAAGGCCACGAAGGCCGGGATGGTCTTGGCTTTGGCCGGGAACCAGAGCCAGAGCACGAAGACCACGAAGAAGGTCAGCGAAAGATAGCGCACCATGCCCAGCAGCACGTCCAGGGGACCGGCGGCGAAGAAGTTGGGGTCGCTGGCGTAGGACTGGAAGGGCACGTACAGGAAGATCAGGATGGCCAGACCGGCGCAGGACAGGCTGTAGACCGAGCGCATGGTGGCGGCCATGACGGTGTTCATGCCGCCCTGGGCAAAGCCGGGCTTGCGGAAACGGGGCAGGCGGATGGGCAGGCGCAGGTTCTGGAGCAGGAAGAAGACGTTGTTCATGGTCCAGAAGATGAGCAGGGCCGAGGCCGCGCTGTACAGCAGCGCCAGGAAGAAGAAGGCGATGATGATGGCCTGCAGGGTGTCCTTGCGCGTCAGGCCCGGGGTGGTCAGCGTGGCGATGATGTTGACCACGGTCATGACGATGGGCAGGGCGTTGACGCCCCAGAGCAGGCCGTCGGGCTGCGAAAGGTCGGGGATCATCAGGCAGGGCTGGCCCTGCAGCTGGGTGAGCCCCAGGATCATGTAGTAGGCGCCGGTCAGGAAGGGGATCTGCAGGGCCACGCCGAAGGCCGAACGGACGGCCAGCAGCGGATGGTAGGCGTAGCGCTTGTAGAGGTTGTTGATGCGGCGCTGGCGCTCGGCCCCCTTGGATTCCTTGCGGATGCGGGCCAGCTGCGGGGCCATGATCATCTGGAGCTTCTTTTCACGGGCCTGGGTGCCCACGGCCAGACGTCCCAGGGGGATGAAGGCCACGGCGCTGATGCAGGACAGGACGAGGATGCTCAGGCCGTAGTTGTGGGTGAACTGGAGGCTGCCGAGATAGATGGCCCGGTAGATGATCTCGATGGGCAGGATGAATATCTCATACAGAAGCGACATGGCGTTTCCTTGAAAGCATATCCGGCAAGGGCCGTGCTATTTCGTTTTGGGAGCGGCAGCTTCGGCCGCGTGTTCGGCGTCCATGCGGGCCAGGGTGTCCACGGTCCACTGGGCGATGGCTTCACCGCTCTGGCCCCAGCAGGCCACGGATTCCTCGCGGAAGGCGGCGATGGCGGAAGAGGGCGTCTTGAGGGCGCGTTCCACCACGGGCACGATGTTGTTGAAGTCCTCGGGCGAGACCACTTCGCCCAGACGGGCGGCCACGGTGTCTTCCCAGATGACGCCCAGGTCCGCCACCTCGTAGAGCTCGGGGTTGCGCACGGGGATGTCCAGGGTGATGACGGGCTTTTCGTAAAGGAAGGCGAAGTCGAAGCGCACGCAGGACTTGTCCGAGATCATGACGTCGGCCCGGCTCATGGAGGCGGTGGCGTCCATCTCGGTATCGAAGCTGACGTTGGGGTAGTCGCGCAGCATCTCGTGGATGGTGTCCAGCATCTCGGTCTCCACCTTGAGGGACTGGGGATGCGGGCGCAGGATCACGTCATAGCCGGCCTTGGCCAGATCCAGCAGGAAGTTGGGGCCGCAGATGTTGAGGCAGCCCTTGTTGCCCCACGAGGGCGCCACCAGCACCACGGGCGGGGTGCTCTGGCCTTCCTTCTTGTGGGCCTTGGCGGCCAGCTCGTCCAGATAGGGCAGGCCCAGGGAGACGCATTCCTTGGGCGGCAGGCCGCGCAGCTTTTCCACCTTGCGGATGCTGGGCAGCATGAAGTCGCCCACCATCAGGACGGCGTCGTAATGGTCCAGGGAGCCTTTCTGGTACATGGCGATGTCGCCCACGCCGTGGCAGATATGGGCCAGGTTGGTCACGCGGCGCGGACGCGGCATGGGAAAGCCGGGCGTGCCGATGTTGGGCGTGGTGGAGAGCATGATGTCGGCGTGACGACCGGCGGCGCGGGCAAAGGCCGCGGAACCCGTGCCGATATAGCGCGAGTTCATGAGGTCGTTCTCGATGGTCAGGGCCGGGTCCTCCACATCCATGGTGATGTAGGAGAAGGGCACGCCGCGGCGCAGGAAGGCGTCGATGACGGGCTTGAAGGTATAGTAGTAGCTGCGGCCTTCGGAGAACATGAGGATGCGCTCGTGGTGCAGCTGTTTTTCGGGACGGCGTTCGCCCTTGGCCTTGCCCATGATGGCGTAGACGATGTTCTTGACGAAATAGAGCACCGTACCCACCAGGCTGATGGCCAGGTAGACCAGCACGTTGCCCGTGCCGGGGTCGAGGTAGGCGTAGGAGGGCGCGGGGAACAGGGCTTCCAGCACCAGCCAGAGGCCCAGATAGGCGCCCACGGAAATCAGAAAACCGCGCTTCATGCCAGTTTTTCTCCGCGTTGCAGCAGTTTCAGGTTGCGGTCCATTTCCGCGATGCGGCCACGACCGTAGTCGATGCACTCGCGGTAGAAGCCCCACAGGCCCCAGATGTAATCCACGATGATCATGGCCTTGAGCAGGCGGGTGCGGTCCGCGCCGCTGGCTTCGATGAAGCTGTCCAGCAGGGGGCCGGAAAGACGGGTCTCGGTGACGAAGCTGGCGTAGTCCCAGTAGGGCGAGCAGAAGCAGGCGTATTCGAAGTCGATGAGCTTGATGTCGTCGCCCTTGCGCAGGATATTCTCCAGCACGAAGTCGCGATGGCAGAAGCGCTTCTCGTCGCTGTCCATCTCGCGGGCGAAATCGTAGAACAGGCTGCGTTCGTGATCGGCCAGCAGGTTGACGCCGCTCTGGCGTTCGTAGAGCTTGACCTCGGAAAGTACGGAGAGCACGGCGCTGGGGCCGTACTTTTCGCGGAAGCCCTCAGGCATGCGGATGTCATGCAGGCGGCGCATGATGTCCACCACACCGCGCACCTCGAACTGGTCCAGGGTGTCGTGGTTCAGGATGCGGTAGCCTTCCAGAAAGTCCGTGGTCTTGATGCCGCCCGCGTAGAAGTGGCACTCGGGCGTGATGTCCAGATCCTTCACCATCTCCAGCATGGCGGCTTCCACGCTGCGGTCGATGATCTTGTCCGTGCCCTGGCCGGGGATGCGCAGCACCAGGCCCTTGCCGTCCAGCTGGATGTGATAGGTATCGTTGGTCAGGCTCTTGAGCTTTTCGGCCATCTGGGTCTCGGAGCACTGGTCGGCCAGCTCGTCGGGCGTCAGCAGGCCCAGGGAAAGGGCGTCGCTCAGGCTGTCGATCTCGCAGAGCAGCATCTTCACCCGCGTGGCGTAGACGGGCACGCGGTCCAGGATGCGGATGACGGAGTCTTCCCAGTAGTCGTCCGGGCCGCTCTTGTCCAGTTCCTCGCGGATGAGGGCCGCGGCCTCCTCGGTCCAGTAGGAGACGCCGGACATGCAGTAGCCCGAGGGAGAATCCTTGCGCACGGAGACCACGCGGTCGTCGGCATCGGTGATCAGCTCCCATTCATGGCCCTGCTGGGTCTGCTGGCAGATGAACTGCGAGACCCCGGGACGCACCAGGGGCACCACCGGACGGCGGATGTAGGTGTCACCGTCGATGACCAGGCTGTCGCCCAGGCGGTGGGCCACCAGCTGGAGGGAGGAATAGTTGTTGGCCGTGGCATACTGCGCCGAGATGATGAGCTGGACGCCGTATTTGTCCACAAGATAGTTGAAGCATTCGTGCTTGTAACCGACCACCAGGGCGATGTCGGTGACGCCGTCGGCATGGAGCTGGCGGATGGTACGTTCCACCAGCGGATATCCGCCGATGTTGAGCAGGGGCTTGGGCTTCAGATAGGTGAAGGGGCGCAGACGCGTCCCGAAGCCGGCACAAAGAATGTTGGCACGCATGGGAACCACTCCTGTGCGTTGTGCAGGGATGTGACGGACATCCCCGATGCTGGTGAGGGGGACTGCGCTTGCGCAGGAAAACCTTATCCCCCGGGGTTCGCGATCCCGGATGCCGTATCCGGGGTGCGGAGGTTTCTCACGACACGCAAAAAAAGGCAAGGGCTGTCTGGCGGTTGTCGCCGGACGGGGCAGGCCGGGAGGTGCGGAAGACGGCCCGGCCCATGCTGTACAAGGCGAAGCGTTAGTTTTTTGTGAGCGGGATGCAGCGCGGGAAGGGCCCGGCTCAGTCGTCCTTGCGGGAGGGGGCCGTATCTCCCGGCGCGGGGCGGAACGAAAGGACGCGGCAGCGGTGCGGCGCGGGAGCTTCCGCCTGGCCCTGCATCAGGTCGAAGTCGGGGGCCAGGGGCTGGGCCGCGGGGGCGGGGCCGTCTTCATGCGGCTGGGCCTGCTGTGCCCAATAATAGTTGAACAGCTGGTTCTTGTAGCGTTTGGCCTGGATCATGGAAAAGACCAGGACGGCCTCTTCCCAGCGCTGGGTCGGTTCGAAACGGCTGGCAATGGTGGCGTACTTGCTCCACAGCGACATGAGCGACGCCTCGTCGAGGGCGTCCAGCTGGCGGGCAAGGCGGGTGAGCAGTTTTTCCATGGTTTCCTCCGGCAGAAGCGCGTATATCGCGCCGTCGTTATGGCCCATTTGCGGGCCTGCGTCAAATCCGGCGCCCCTCCGGGCCGGGAAGGCGCCTGCCGGAGGGCCCTCCGCCCTTTGGGGCATGTACTGGTGGACAGGGGCGTTTTGTGCTACACCATTGCCGCGCCGCGAAGCGCTTTCACCTTTTTTGCTAGGCATACCTGGAGGCATCATGACGACCGACCTGAAGGCCATGTACAAGAAAGTCCACAAGGACGCTTTTCCCGAGACCATGACCATTTTGCTGGGTGACGAAAAGCTTGTGTACCACAAGCGCGTCTGGACCCTGGACAACGAGGAAAAAGGTCTGCGCTACGGCGAAAATCCCGACCAGCCCGCTGCCCTGTATGAACTGCGTGAAGGTGGCATCACCTGCGGCGGCCTGCGCTGGCGTGGCCCCGGTCAGGGCATCGTGTCGGCCATGACCGAAGCCCAGATGATCCAGGCCGGCAAACACCCCGGCAAGACCAACCTCACCGACGTGGACAACGGTGCCAACATCCTGCAGTACCTCAGCGAGCGCCCCGCGGCCATCATCCTCAAGCACAACAACCCCTGCGGCGCCGCCTGGGACGATGCCGGCGTGGCCGCTGCCCTGGACAAGGCCTTCTGGTGCGACCGCATCGCCGCTTTCGGCGGCGCGGTGGTGGTCAACCGCCCCTTCACCCGCGAGGCCGCCGAGATGGTGGCCGCCAGCTACTTCGAAGTGGTGGCCGCTCCTGCCTATGAAGAAGGCGCCGTGGAGATCCTCAAGGGCCGCAAGAACCTGCGCATCATGGAACTGCCCGGCCTGGGCCGCCTGGACGAACTGACGCAGTCCGCCTTCCTGGACATCAAGAGCCTGGCCGACGGCGGCATCGTGGTGCAGAAATCTTTCGTGAACCGCATCCTGACCGATGCCGACTTCCTGCCCGCCGAAGCCACGGACAAGAACGGCGTCACCGTCACCGCCCGCAAGCCCAACGCCCAGGAAATGGCCGACCTGCGCTTTGCCTGGGCCGTGGAAGCCGGCGTGACCTCCAACTCGGTCATCTTTGCCCGCAACGGCGCCACCGTGGCCATCGGCACCGGTGAGCAGGACCGCGTGGGCTGCGTGGAACTGGCCATCCACAAGGCCTACACCAAGTACGCCGACACCCTGGCCTTCCGCGAGCACAACCTCTCCTTCTACGAGCTCAAGCAGAAGGCCGCCACCGACGCCGCCCTCAAGGCCGCTCTGGACGACATCCAGGCCCGTACCCAGGAGGCCCGCGGCGGCCTGCCCGGCACGGTGCTGATCTCCGACGGCTTCTTCCCCTTCCGTGACGGCGTGGACGCCGCCATGGCCCAGGGCGTCACCGCCATCGGCCAGCCCGGCGGCTCCATGCGCGATACCGAAGTCATCGCTGCCTGCAACGAAGCCAGCCCGCAGGTGGCCATGGTCTTCACCGGTCAGCGTTCCTTCAAGCACTAGTCTCCTTCAGGGCACGACACCGGCCGGTGTCGTGCCCTTTTTTCATGCCCGCGGCCCTGCCGCTTTTCCGTCAGCCAAGGATGCCCGCCGTGTCTTCCCATCCCCGTATGCCCCGCACAGGGGCCTCGTCCGCCCGTATCTGCATCTCCGCCCTGTCCGGGGGCGGCGGCAAGACCCTGCTCTCGCTGGGACTGGCGCGGGCCTTTTCCCGGCAGGGACTGGCCGTCCAGCCTTTCAAGAAAGGCCCGGACTATATCGATGCGGCCTGGCTCTCGCTGGCGGCCGGACGGCAGGCCAGCAATCTGGACCCCTATTTCCTGCCCCCCGCGCGTCTGCGGGCCCTGTTCCGGCATGTGATGGAGCGCAGCGGGGCCCGGCTGGCCCTGCTGGAAGGCAACCGTGGCCTTTTCGACGGCATGGACGTGCGCGGCTCCTGCGCCACGGCCGAACTGGCCCGCACGCTGGACTGCCCGGTGCTGCTCAGTCTGGACTGCACCAAGATGACCCGCACGGCCGCTGCCCTGGTGGCCGGGGTACGGAATTTCGAGCCCGGCCTGCGTCTGGCGGGCGTGGTGCTCAATCAGGTGGCCTCGGCCCGGCACGAAGGCATCTTGCGTGAGGCCATCACCACCTACACGGACGTGCCCGTGCTGGGGGCCATCCCCCGCCTGCGCGAGAACCCCCTGCCGGAACGGCACATGGGGCTGGCCTCCCTGTGCGGCGACGAGTTGAGCCCGCAGGCCCAGGAGATTTTGGAAAAACTGGCAGATGTGGTGCGCGATCATGTGGACATGGACCGCGTGCTGGCCCTGGCCGAAGATCTGCCCGCTCTGCCCGAAGAGCCGGATTTTTGGGACGAGGCCGCCTGGGACGGGGAGGGCTTTACGGCCTCTTCCTGCGAAGGGCAGCCTGCCGTCTGCCATGCGGGCATGGCCTCCGCTGCCGGAGCGGGTGCGTCCTGCGAAGGGGCCGCACCGACGGGAACGCTGTCCGTTACCTCCCCGCGGGCCACGACGCCTGACAGCACGCAGACGGGCAGGGATGAGGGCATCGTCGCCTCTCGCTGTCGGACGCTTCGTCCTGCGGACAGCCTGGAGCCTGCCCCGCGCATCGGTTATGTGCGCGACCGGGCCCTGTGGTTCTATTATGAGGAGAACCTCGAGGCCCTGCGCCGGGCCGGGGCGGAGCTGGTGCGTCTTTCCCTGCTGGATGACGCGTCGTGGCCGGAGCTGGACGGTCTCTATCTGGGCGGCGGTTTCCCCGAAGACTGGGCCCGGGAGCTGGCGTCTTCGCCGCATCTGGCCCGTCTGGCCACGCTGGCCGGGGAGGGCCTGCCCATCTATGCCGAATGCGGCGGCTTCATGGTCCTGGCCTCGGCTCTGGAGCGTGACGGGCAACGCTGGCCCATGAGCGGCATCTTTCCCGTGGAGACCCGTTTCTGTCCCAAGCCGCAGGGTCTGGGCTATGTGCGGGCCGACGTGGTGCTGCCCAATCCCTATTTCCCCCGGGGCTCCGTCCTGCGAGGCCATGAGTTCCACTATTCCCTCTGCCACGAGCCTGCCGCCGTCAGCGGCCGTCTGGAGCATGCCCTGCGCCTGCGCAAGGGCACGGGCATGGGCCGCGATGCCGCGGGCCACGGCCGTGATGGCCTGGTGAGCGGCCGTGTCTGGGCCGCCTACTGCCACATCTTCGCCCCGGCAGTGCCCGGATGGGCCCCCCGTTTCGTGGATCTGGCCCGCTGTTATCGCCGGGAACGGACTGGGGGATAGAGAAGTTTTTTTATGAGGGGGGAGAGGGACACCTTTTGGGAAAAAGGTTCTCCCTCTCTTCCCTTCCAACTCCCCCCTTTCCCCTCCAAAAACTTTTATCAGGGGCCTTGCAGATATGACGGGCCTTCTGTCGGTGCTGTGGCGGGCACGATCGACGGACAGGGACGCGCTCCGTCCGGTTTTGATGCGACGAAAAAGGCAGCCTTGCCGGAGTCGATGCTCCGGGAAGGCTGCCTTTTATTGTGATGTTTTTTGAGGGAGAAAGGACGCGGTGGAGGAAAGTTTTTTGCCGTGAGCAATGCCGGAGAGCGGCAAAAAGGGCCGTGCCCTGCGGCGTCGCCGGAGCCTTGCGGGCCTCGACGGCAGGGATTACGCCCCTCCCCAACGTGTCTCTGCGCTCCTAAAAGCGGTTCAGGACAAGCTTGTCCAGCGCCAGTTTGGGCACGTAGTGCACCTGATCGGCGTCACGCCAGTAGCCCAGGGCGCCGCTTTCGGGCACGTCGGCCACGCGGCGCACTTCCTTGGCCACGCCAAGGCCCAGGACCAGCGTGGGGCGCAGCTCCTCGGGGAGCCGGACCAGCTCGCTCACTCCGGCGTGGTCGAACGAGGCGATCATGCAGCAGCCCCAGTCACGGCTGGAGGCCGCCAGATTGATGGTCTGGGCCGCGATGCCCGTATCCAGCCAGACCAGATCGCCCGCGTTCTTGGGCATGCTCATGACGATGAAGCCCGTGGGACGCTCGCCGGGGAAGGGACCGCCCCAGTCCTTGAGGGCCGCCGCCCATTTGGTCATGCCGAACAGGCGCTGGCAGGTCTCGCCGGGGCCCACGAGGCTGTAACGCAATTGCTGGGCGTTACGGGCGCAGGGGGTCAGGCGGGCGCAGTCCACCAGCCATTCCAGATCCGCCATCTGCAGCGGACGTTCTTCCTCGAAACGGCGGCAGGTACGGGCCGCCAGTGCCAGTTGCTTGAAATCCATATGGGCTCCGCAGGTGAGAAAGGATGGCCGGGATACCCGGCAGGGAGGACAAAAAAATAGCACCTGCGGGAGCACGCGTCTACCGTGGGCAGAGCATCCCGGCGAGGAGGCGTCCGCCGGGATGGCGACACGGCACCGGGGCGGCAACGTGCCCGGGACGGGAAGGGCATGCGCAGTGGCGGAGAGCAGCCCCCGGGAAGACCGGTCAGCTGCGGCGGCAGGCAGGGCGGTATCGTGCATCCTGCAGGCTCCGGCACCGCGCTGCGTGATGGCAGCGGCTCCACCGTTGCCCTGCTGGGGTCCAAAACACGAAAGGGGAGGCGCCTGTGGGCGCCTCCCCTGAAAACCGTCGTGTGATGAGGACTAGCGGTGCTGGCTCGTGTGATCGAAGGCCAGGGCGTAGAGATGGTGGAAAAAGTCCACATACTCCACATGCACATGGTCCGGGGTCTTGATGCGCGCCGGGGCAAAATTGAGGATGGAGGTGATGCCCGCATCCATCAGGTGCTGGGCAGCACGCTGGGCGCGTTCGGGCGGCGTGGTGATGATGCCGATTTCGATGTTCTGCTCGGCCACCATAGCCTTGAGGTCCTTGGTGCAGTGCACTTCCAGACCGTGGACGATCTCGCCGATCTTGAAGGGGTCGCAGTCGAAGATGCCCACGATGTTGAAGCCGCGGGCGCGGAATTCGCCGTGGTTCAGGATGGCCTTGCCCAGGTTGCCGACGCCCACGAGCGCCATGCGCCATTCGCGGTCGACCCCCAGGGAGGAGGTGATGGCCGCAATAAGGGAGGTTATGTGATAGCCCACACCGCGGATGCCGAATTCCCCGAAGTAAGCCAGGTCTTTGCGGACCTGGGAGCCGTTGACCCCGCAGGCCTCGGCCAGGGGATTGGAGGAGATGACTTCAACGCCGTCGCGCGCAAAATTTTCCAGCACCTGCACATAGGTGGCCAGGCGCTGGATCGTGGCGCGGGGGATATGTTTGCTTTTGGGTTCCGTGGGCATAATCGATACCTGCTCAAGCTTGTGATGCTTTTGTGAAATTTAGGTTTTTCAATTTACTGGAAAAAAAAAGAATCCGCAAGCATCGGAAATACAACCTTTATTCCTTGCATACCCGGGCCGGCGAAATGATATGCCAATATAATCAGTCTACTGGCAGTGTGAATGGGGGACGGGGAAAAATATTCGATTTTAGAAAATATTTTAAAAAGTTTAGGGGAACTCCTCCAGGTGCCGGGATCGGGCTGGCCTGCAGGAAAAAGGGACATTTTGTTACATTATGAAATAATTCCGTGAAGGAGCGAACAACCACGCTGGCGCCGGGCCAAAAAAAAGGGGGGACCGAAGTCCCCCCGTTGCGGCGTTACTGCCTGGACGGCCTACGCATAGGGGTTGGCGTACAGCAGGATGAAGCTGATAACCAGGGCGTAAATGGCCAGGGATTCGATGAAGGCGAAGGCCAGGATCATGGTACCGGTCACTTTGCCGCTCACGTCAGGGTTGCGGGCGATACCTTCGCAGGCGCCCTTCAGGCCCAGACCCATACCGATACCGCAACCGAAAGCGGCGATGCCGATGCCGAGAGCGGCGGCCAGGCAGGTGTAACCCAGGGAAGCGGAATCAAGCTGGTTGGCGGCGAAAGCCATGGAAGCCATACCCAGCAGGGCCACGGTGTTCAGGGCGATCATCAGAAGTTTGCGCATGTGACACTCCTTCAACAGTTTGTATAAGTTGGGTCGTTTCCGACCATTCCCCACATATTCGGGGCTGCCGCAAGGGCAGCGGGCTGATTAATGTTCCGGGGCCTCGATGGCGCCCTTGATGTAGAACATGGTCAGCATGAAGAACACAAAGGCCTGCATGGTCTTGCCCAGCAGGAACAGGGCGTAGATCGGGATGGTGCCCAGGATGGGAGCCATGATGAAGAAGAGCACCATAACGATTTCTTCACCGCGGATGTTACCGAAAAGACGGAGAGACAGAGAGACGGGGCGCGACAGGTGCGACACGATCTCCAGGGGGAACATCAGCGGGATGAGGAACTTGGAGGGCCCGGTGAAGTGGTGCACGTAGTGCGCCTTCCAGCGGATGATACCCAGGGCGTTGTAGAACACGAGCACGAACAGGGCCATGCTCACGGTGGTGTTCAGGTTGGCCGTGGGGGCGTCGAAGCCGGGGATCAGGCCCAGCAGGTTCATGCCGAAAATGTAGATGAACATACCGGCCAGCAGCGGCACGAAGCGGCGGCCGGCCTCGCCCATCGTGTTGCAGATGAAGTTCTCGATGGTATCGATGAGAGCTTCAAAGAAGTTCTGCATGCCTCCGGGCACCAGGGTCAGGCGACGGCGCACGAGATAGGCCACCACGAAGAGCACGGCCATACAGACCCAGGAGTAGAAGACATGTTTGAATTCCACCACCTGTCCGCCGATCGTGATCTGGTCCATGTTGCAGAACGTGGAGAGTAATACCGGATGCGGCAAACCACCAGCCATGAGACATGCCTCCTGCTCGGTTAAGGTGAAAAATCCGGCGCTAGCGCTTTCCGGCCGCGCGGCTTGCCCACGCGTAGGTAATGAGCGCCAATGCCGTGGCGGCGGCCAACCCTCCCAGCAGGGCCGTCAGCGGCGCCCCGCACACTGCAAGGGCCACATAGGTCACCACGGCCAGTACGGCCAGTCTGCCTCCCCAGCGCAAGAGCACCACGCGCAGGAACGCCGTACTGTATTCACCAAGGGGCTGCCGCAAGAAAAAGCGGGCCAATCCCCAAAAAGTCCAGGTTATCATTGCCGCGCCCACGCCGAACCAGAACAGGCCGGGCATGTGCGCATAACCGACGCCGCCCATCCCAAGGCAGATGCCGGTAAACAAAATCAAATTCCGCACCAGCGGCAGAATGACCGGATGACTTATACCCCGACGCCAGAGCCAGTTGTCAATATCTTTCAGCAAGGGTCCTAACATTATCCGTCATTGCGGTCGTGACCGCCGGTCTTCGTGCCTTCGCCCTCGGGGGCTTCCGGGCCGGTCGTGCCGTTGCGCAGCTGCGCCGTGGGGGCCTTGCCGCCGGTTTCCCGGCTGACGGCGGCAGTCTCCGCCGCGCAGGCCCGGGCGATGCTGTCCGGGACGACCGTTTTTTTCTTCACCGTGACGCGTTCCGGCCTGTCGGCCAGGGCTTCGGCACGTTTTTGTTCTTCTTCACGGGACATCTTGCGCAGCAGGCGCTGGGTATCCTCATAGACGTTCATGAAGCCGGCGATGATCCCGATGACCAGGAAGACCAGCTTCAGCCAGGGACCCGTCTCCAGCCAGGCATCGAGTCCGTAGCCTATGGCGAAACCCACCAGCGGGCCGCTCACCATATGCATACCGATGGTGCCCGTGGTGGCAAGGGATTCCATGCCCTTGCTCTGCTGTTTGAAAATGTCCTTCAGTGACACGTTTTCTCCTGCCTTCGGCTGTGATGACGGGCGGGTGAGGATCGCAAAATCCTTTGGACCCCCTGAAGCCGTGTCAATGTACAAATTATCACAATGGCATCACTGCGTCAATGCAATTTGTGGATTTGCACCGGCTCCCCGTCCGGAAGCTCTTATGAAAGATTATCCTATCTTATTGAAAAATAATCAACTTTTTAACTATCTGACATATTTTATAAAAAGGACCAAAAGTCCCGAAAGCGTCAAAAATCCGTACCGCGCGGGCGCCGGAAAAAGCCCTTTGCCTCAGGCGCGGCGCTGCCAGCAGCTCACGCTTTCCACATGCGGGCTGTGGGGGAAAAGGTCCAGCGGCGTCACCTGCATCAGCTCATAATCGGCGGACAGCGCCCGGGCGTCGCGGGCCAGGGTGGCCGGATTGCACGAGATGTAGACCAGGCGCTCCGGCGCCAGATGGAGCAGGGCCTCCAGGGCTTCCGGGGCCACACCGCCGCGCGGCGGGTCCAGCAGGGCATGGTCCCAGTGGCCGGGCCCGTGCTCGCGGGCCAGGGCCGTCAGCAGGCGGGCGGCGTCTCCGGCCTCGTAGCGGCAGTGGCCGAATCCGAAACGGCGGGCATTGCGTTCCGCCAGGAGCACGGCACGGCGGTCGTACTCCATGCCCAGCACCTCGTCGAAATGTCCCGCGGCCAGCAGGCCCGGGGCCCCGGCACCGCAATAGACGTCCAGCAGGCGGCGGGGCGTCGCATCCGGTCGGGGGGAAAGGAGCATCTCCACGGCCGTGGCGGCCAGCAGCTCGGCGGCCCGGCTGTTGACCTGGAAGAAGGAGGCGGGATCGAGGCCGAACCAGCGGCCGCCCAGGGGCAGATACAGCGGGGCTTCGTCGTCCGGCAGGGCCTCGCCCCGGCGGTCGAGGCAGAGCACGCGCCGTTCTCCGGCCACCAGGGCGTCGGGCGTGGCGCGCTCCTCATGCACGAAGGCCTGGACGCACGGGAAGGCATCCAGCAGCTCCCGGCCCATGCGGGCCACGGTACGGCGCTGTTCCGCCGTGCCCGGGCTGGTGACGCAGGTGAGCCACCAGCGGCGTCCCGGGGCATCGCTCGCGGCGACCTGCGCCGGATCGGGATCGGGCCAGCCGTAGCGCACCACGAGGAAGCGCCAGAAGCCGCAGTCCTTCGCACCGGGACGTTCACGCCGGGGGCGGCGTCCGCGTCCCTTGTCCTCACGGGGGCGCAGGCGGCCTTCTTCGGCGGCACTGCGCGGCGGCACATAGGCGGGCAGGCCGCTGCGGGCCGCCAGAGCGGCACAGGCCGTAACAAGCTCCAGCCCCTCGCCGGGCAGCAGGGCACAACCGGGCACCGGCAGCACCTGCAGGCCGCCGCGCCGGCGCAGGCCCAGGCACAGGCTGCCGTCGGCAGGACCGAAGGCGAATTCCATCTTGTTGCGGAAGGCCCGCTGTTCCGGAGAGCCCAGGGCGGGGCGCAGGGGCAGGGCGGCATCCCGGCCCAGACCGCCGATGCGCTCCAGGGCGTCGCGCACCAGCTGGCCTTTCCAGCGCAGCTGGGCCGCATAGGGCAGGCGCTGCCAGGGGCAGCCGCCGCAGTCCTCGCCGTGGGGGCAGATGTCCGCCGCCAGGGCCACGTCTTCCAGCACCGCCGTGCGCTGGGCCTCCCAGAAGCGCTTCTGGCGGCGGATGATGCGGGCCCGTACCGTCTGGCCGGGCAGGGAACCCGCGACGAAAATGACAGGCCCTCCGTCCTCGGGGCGGTGCAGGCCGCGGCCATCGTGGCTCAGGGCGTCGATGCGGCAAACGATCTCATCGGTCATGGCGGAACATGGGGTTGGAGTGGCGGGGAGCAGGCCGGAGGGGCCTGCGGCACGATGATCTTTCTTGTAGCGGCTTTGTCCCGGGCTGGCAATGTACGGGAAAGGCGCGAAAAGGGGGGCCTGCCGTCCTTCAGCGGCGGCAAAAGCGCGCCCGGCGCGGAAAAAATCCGGCGGCAGGCAAAAAAGCATTGCCACCCGTCACTTCCTGTGCTATGCAACGCAACTGGCCTACGCCTCTGTCTGGCCCCGACTACCGCGCGTCCCACCACAGGATGCGTGGCCTGTGGCGCGGCCAAGAACAAAAATCACTTGACTTTTCTTGTAGCATGAGGCAAACAGGCCTCTCTCTTTTCGGAGGTTTAAGAGCATGTACGCTATTATTGAAACGGGCGGCAAACAGTACCGCGTCGAAGAAGGTTCCAAGATCGTTGTGGAAAAGCTCGCTGGCGAAGCCGGCAGCGAAATCAAGCTGGACAAGGTGCTGATGCTTGGCGGCGCCGACGTGAAAGTGGGCGCTCCCTATGTGGAAAACGCTGCCGTGACCGCCGAAGTGGTGGAACAGGGCCGCGGCGCCAAGGTCATGGTGTTCAAGCGCTGGCGTCGTAACGACTCGCGCAAGCTGCGCGGTCATCGTCAGGACTGCACCACCATCCGCGTCAAAAGCATTAACGGCTAGCTTGACGGCGTGTCCCTGCGGGGGCGCACGGCAATCTGCCTTGTAAGGAGTATACCATGGCTCATAAGAAAGCAGGCGGCTCTTCGCGTAACGGCCGCGACAGTGCGGGCCAAAGACGCGGCGTGAAGCGCTTTGGCGGCCAGAACGTGCTGGCTGGCAACATCATCGTGCGTCAGCTCGGCACCAAGATCTATCCCGGCACCAACGTGGGCATGGGCAGGGACTACACCCTGTTCGCCAAGGTTGACGGCGTGGTGCGTTTTGAAAAGTACATCCGCAAGCGTCGCGTGCTCACCCGCGTGCATGTGGAAGCCCCCGTTGCCGAATAACGGCGCGGCAAGGCGTGATTTTTGAAGGGAAGAGGCCGCAGGGCTTCTTCCCTTTTTTGCATTTTTCAGGCCTCTGCGGCCTGCGGTACGCCCGCAAGGCGTCCCGAAGATCAGGGTGGTGACACCCGGGAGATTTTTCATGCGTTTTGTGGACGAAGCTACTATCCAGGTCCGGGCCGGCAAGGGCGGCCACGGCTGCGTGTCTTTCCGGCGTGAAAAGTTCGTGCCCCGCGGCGGACCGGACGGCGGTGACGGCGGCAAGGGCGGTTCCGTCATCCTCAAGGCGGACAGCCGCCTGCTTTCCCTTTACGACTTCCGCCTCAAGCGCCAGTACGAGGCCCGCAACGGCCAGCCCGGCATGGGCAGCCAGTGCAACGGCCGCAAGGGCGAGGACCTCATCCTGGGCCTGCCCGTGGGCACGCTGGTCTATGCCCGTGACGAGATGGGCGAGGAATACCTGCTGGCCGACCTGCGCGAACCCGACATGGAAGTGGTGGCCGCCCAGGGCGGTCGCGGCGGCATGGGCAACGAACATTTCAAGACGTCTACCATGCGCGCCCCGCGTTTCGCCCAGCCCGGCGAGCCCGGCGAGGAACGCGAACTGCGCCTGGAACTGAAGATCCTGGCCGACGCCGGCCTGCTGGGCCTGCCCAATGCGGGCAAGTCCACCTTCATCTCGCAGGTCTCGGCGGCGCGGCCCAAGATCGCGGCCTACCCCTTCACCACCCTGACCCCCAATCTGGGCGTCATGATCGACGAATACGATCCTGACCGCCGCATGGTCATCGCCGACATCCCCGGCCTCATCGAGGGCGCCCACGAAGGCCAGGGCCTGGGCCACCGCTTCCTCAAGCATGTGGAGCGCACCCGCTTCCTGGTGCACATCCTCAGCATCGAGGACGTGAGCGACGACAATCCCTGGGCCGGTTTCGAGCTCATCAACGAGGAGCTGCGCCGCTTTGACCCCGAACTGGCCGAACGCCGCCAGATCGAAGTGGTCAACAAGATCGACCTGGTGGATGAAGAGCGTCTGGAAGAGCTGCGGGCCCGCGCCCGCGCCGACGGCCGCGAGGTCTTCTTCATCTCCGCCCGCGACGGCATCGGCATCGAGGATCTGGTGGCCGCGCTCTGGAAGCTGCGCGACGAAGTGCAGGTGCACGAGCCCCTGCACCACTTCGTGGAAGCCGAGAACGTGGACGAAGAGGAATTCGAGGACATCGAAGTCATCTACACCCGCGAGTGATGCGTGCGGGGCGGGGACGCCGGGGCTGCCGTCCGGCAGGCTGGGTCCCTGCCCCGTTTTTCGTCACTCAGGAGGAGAAGCATGAAACATATCCTTCTGTCCTGCCTCCTGCTGCTGGTCCTGTGCGCCACCGCTCTGGCCGCCCCTGTGGAGAAGCAGACCTTCCGCGTGGTCGCCCCCGAGGGCTGGACCGTGACCGCCGTGCCGGACGTGACCGAAGGCGTGGTGCTGGTGGCCCCGGACAAATCCGTGAGCGTCACCATCGTCACCGCCGCCAGCGGGACCATGACGCCGGAACAGCTGGCGGCCGATTACGAGCAGAAGCTGCACGCCGCCCGTGTGGCCCAGAACGGCAACTATTACGGCCTCAAGGGCATGGCGGGCGATCTCCCGCTGGAGGTCTGCCTCTGGACCTTCGACGGCATGCACGGCGTGGCCAGCATCGTGGGCCGCACCGGCCATCCCGCCTTGCAGGGCATCGTGGACTCGCTGGAGTTCTACAGGTAGTCCCGCACCCAGGTGCTTATGAGGGGCGGGGCCGTCATTGGGCCAGCTTCCCGAGAGCGCGGGAAATCCCTGGACATCTTTGGGCAAACCGGGAGGTCCGCCGCTCAGTCGCGAGGTGACGGGCATCGTCTGCTGCTCGCCTGCCCCGGATCACAGAAATAAAAAGGACGCCGGTATATCCGGCGTCCTTTTTTCGTGTCCTCTCTCTGGCGGGAAGACCATGACGCCAAGGGGTGGAGAAACTCCCTGGTCTGGGCCCTCCATGCTCCGTACCTGTCCTCGATGATGTCGTGGAGAACGGCGGGGCCCGGCGTGCCGGTGCCATGCGGGATCACAGGGACGGGGCTTTTATCCCGCTCATGTGTCAGGCAGCCTTTCGGGGGAAGAACTCTTTCCCCCGTCTTTTGAGGGCAGGGCGCTGCAAGGCTGTCGGCGTACCGCCACGATGCTTTGACCGGCAAAGACCTTCTGTCCCACCGCGACACGGGGCACGTAGGTCGGGGGAAGGTAGAGGTCCACACGGGAGCCGAACTTGATCATGCCGATGCGTTCCCCTTTTTTGCCCATGTCGCCTGGCTCCGCATAGCTGACGATGCGCCGGGCTATGAGGCCCGCGATCTGCACCATGACGAAATCCCCGTCATCGGCCTTCAGGGCATAGGCGCAGCGTTCGTTATCCCGGGAGGCTTTGTCCAGGGACGCGTTGAAGAATTTGCCGGGGTGATAGCGGATGTTGTCGATGCGGGCATCGACCGGTATCCGGTTCACGTGCACGTCAAAAAGGTTCATGAAGATGCTGATGCAGGTGAGCCGCTCGCCCGTGAACGGTTCGCCGGCCTGCTCGATCCGCACGATCCTGCCGTCGGCCGGACTGAGGGCGCAGTGCTCCTCTTGTGGGCAGACCCGTTCGGGATCACGGAAAAAATGGCTGGACAGCCAGAGCACGAGCAAGAAGGCCAGGGCCGGGAACCAGAGCCCCAGGAGGGCGAACAGGAGCGCGCTGAACGCCATGAGGGCGAGGAACGGGAGACCTTCCCTGCAAATGCCGGTTTTGGGATGTTTCATGGGCATGTCTCCATGCGGGGAGGCCTCCTTGCGCGGGCAGGGTGACCTCCCCCAGTCAGGCTACACGAGTGACGGGCACAAAATGTCCATCCCGTGCTGCCTCAGGATGTCGGCGCCGTCATAGTGGGCTCTTTTCTCAAGGAATTTCCCGTCCTTGAGTGTGATCATGAACATCAGGGAAAAACGCACCTTTTTGTTCGTGGGCGGGAGGCCGAGAAAAGGTCTGGTGTGGACCCCTTCATAGACCAGATAGCAGGCGACCTTGTCGCCTTCCGCGAACATGTTGTGGATGCGCATGGTAAAGCCCGGGCAGGCGTCCATATGGTTCTTTTCCTGCCGGATGAACTCATCGGCCGAAAGGGGATGGTCTATCTGGGAATAGAAACGGAAATCAGGGTGGCACAGCTCCTTCAGCGCATCATAGTTGTTCTCTTCGATGAGCTGGTAGAATTTTTTGACGACGGCCTTGTTTTCTTCAGGGGACATGGATGTGCTCCTTGCTGGATGTTGGCAGTGCGGATCCGCGTATCCTTCCGGGAGGTCTGAATTGACGCTAATCCTTATAGCAGCTATAAGGTCAAGCACTTTTCGTGCGATGTCGTCCCCTGGACGCCGGGGAGGTGAACATGAGGATAGGAGAGGTCGCAAAAATTTCTCGCTGCCCGGCAGTCACCATCCGCTACTATGAAAGGATCGGTCTGCTGCCCAACGCGAAACGCACGGCGGCGAACTACAGGATCTACGACCAGAACGATCTGGAGCGCCTGCGCTTCATCCGCCATTGCCGCAACCACGGCATGTCGCTCGCCGACATCGAAAAGCTGCTGTCGATCAAGGATGATGGCAGCATCCCCCATGATGGGGACATCGTCGCCATCATCGAATCCCACAGGAAGAACATAAAAGCGCAGATAGCCTCGCTGGAGGCCCTGCTCCGCAAACTGGACGAGCTGGTCGCCGACCCGGCCGGAAGCCGGGAAAAAGGCGACAGGATCATCGAGACCCTGGGGGCGCCGTGCCCTGACTGTTCCGATTATGCGAAGTTCTCGCATGCCCCTTCCCGAAAGGGCATGAGAGCGGGGGAAGGATAAGATCGTCCGCTGGAGCGGCACGAACCGTTTGCGTGCTGGCTGTTTGTCGTGCTTTGGGCTATGGTCAGGCGGCGTCCGCCGGAGGCGGGCAGGAATTTTTTAGAGCCCTTGCAGGAGCGATCATGGAAAGACAGGCCGATTGGCGACAGGAAAAAGCACAGGCACTGGCCCGTGCCCGTGTGGTGGTCATCAAGGTGGGCAGTGCGGTATTGACCGATGCCCAGGGGCTGAGCACGCCCGTGCTGGAAAGCCTGGCCCGTCAGATGGCCGCCCTGCGTACCGCGCCGGACGGGCATGAACGCCGTCTGGTGCTGGTCTCTTCCGGGGCCGTGGCGGCCGGTCGCGCCGTCCTGCGCGCCCATGGCCACAGCGGCGAGACGTCGGGCCTGTCCGCCCGTCAGGCGGCTGCCGCCGTGGGGCAGGGCCAGCTCATGCGCGCCTGGGACGAGGTCTTCCGGGCCTATGATTTCCCCACCTCGCAGGTGCTGCTCACCCGCGACGACCTGCGCGCCCGTCAGCGCTTCCTCAATGCCCGCAACACCTTTGCCGAGCTCATGGACTGGGGCGTGCTGCCCATCGTCAACGAGAACGACACGGTCTCGGTCAGCGAGCTGAAATTCGGCGACAACGACTGTCTGGCCAGCCTGCTGGTCAACCTTATCGGCGCCGACCTTTACATCAACCTGACGTCGGCTCCCGGCGTCTACGCGGCCAACCCGCAGGAAGTGCCCGACGCGGGCATCCTGGAATGCGTGGAGGACGTGGCGGGCCTCGATCTGGGCCGTATGTGCGGCGGCAAGACCAGCGTGGGCAGCGGCGGCATGTATTCCAAACTGCAGGCCGCGCGTCGTGCCGCCCAGCTGGGCGTGCCCACCCTCATCCTGCCCGGCCGCGAAGCGGACGTGCTGGCGCGCGCCTTTGCCGGTGAGGCCGTGGGCACCTGGGTCCGTCCCGAGGAACACGCCATCCCGCGGCGCAAGTTCTGGCTGGCCTACCAGTCCGATCCGGCGGGCACGGTGCTGGTGGATGCCGGTGCGGCCGAGGCTCTGCTCAGCAAGGGCAGCAGCCTGCTGCCCGGCGGTGTGCGTCAGGTGCTGGGCAATTTCCAGAAGGGCGCGCTGGTGCGTGTGGCCCGTCTGGGCGAGAGCGACAGCCATGCCAGCCTGGGCGTGGGCCTGTCCAATTACAGCGCGGCGGACCTGCGCAAGATCATGGGCCTGCGGCGCCATGAGGTGGCCGCCATTTTGGGCGACGCCCACTATCCCGAGGTCATCCACCGCGACAACCTACTCATGGATGCCGCCATCTAGGGAACAGGGGCCGCAGCGCCGTACAGGCATCCCCACAGCTGGCGGCATGAAGGGGGTGGCCCGATGGGGGAGCCTGAGCGGCCTCCCTCCTTGGGCACGGAGACCTGCCGCCGGACAGTCTCGGGAGTCGGGAGCGATGGTCATTCTGATCGCCGGGGAGACGCATACGGGAAAGACCCTGCTGGCACAGAAGCTGGTGGAGGCATACCGCTATCCCTGCCTGTCGCTGGATCATTTGAAGATGGGGCTCATCAGGAGCGGCCAGTGCGCGCTGTCTCCCGAAAGTGATGATGCCGAGATCACAGGCTACCTGTGGCCCATCGTCAGGGAGATGATCAAGACATGCATCGAGAACCGCCAGCACATGATCATCGAGGGATGCTACATCCCCTTTGGCTGGGAAAGGGATTTCCCGGCCGGGTATGTCAAAGAGATAGCCTATGTCTGCCTTGTGTTCAGCGAGGCCTATATCAAGGAAAGATATGCGGACATAGCCAGGTATGAAAGCGTGATCGAAAAAAGGAAGACGGCATGCCCCGCTCCCGATGCCCTTCTTGAGGGGAACCGGCGCAATTTGCGGCAGTGCATCCTGCATTCCTATGACTACATTCTGATAGATAAAGACTATGCCCTGGATATCGAAATGATACAGCGGCTCCTGGATACGGCACGGCCCAAGGCTGCTGCCGTCACAGGATGATGCGGAAGTGTTTTTCCCGTATGTCCGCCGCACGAGGCAGGGCATAGGGCTATCCTGCAATCCCATGCTCTCTGTTCATCAAGGAGGGACCATGTCCGGCAAAACAACTGTCATGAAGCCCGGTGCGGCCATCGCCGCCTGTTTCGGCAAATTCGCCCGCTGCTACGGTCGCAGCTGCCGGGCCGAGTTCATCTGGTTCCTGCTGTTCTTCCTGGTCCTGGGGGCTCTGGCCGTGTGGTTCACCTCGCCCATGATCGTGGGCATGCTCTGGGCCCTGCTGATGATCCCGCTCAGCTCCGTGGGCATCCGCCGTTTGCATGACCTGAACCTGCCCGGCGGCATCTGGACGGTCTGGCTGACCATCACCGTCATCCTGCCCATGTTCGGCCTTTCCAACTACATGAACAATGAAGGCCACCTTTCGGACTACATGCTCTATCTGCATTACGGCTGGCTGTTCGTCACCGGTACGCTGCTGCTCTTCCTCTGTTTCGCCAGCGGTCAGGAAGGCCCCAACAAGTACGGCCCGGTGCCGTGCGTGAAGGCCGCCGACGATGCGGACGAGGAAGAGGCGGCCAAAGAAGACTAGACCCCTTTTCTTGTTCGATACGCTGTACGATGAAGCGGAGCCCTTGGGCTCCGCTTTTTTTATGCCGCGACGGGGCCCCAAAGAGCCCCGCATCTTTGTACGGGCCTCCCCAATATCCGTATGGCCGGGCATCGCATGACCGGCCATCCATCGTCGTGCGCATCGGGGGGTGCCCGTCATCAAAAAGGCCCATGGCCCGCCTGATGGCGGGCCATGGGCCTTGGCAAAGCGCGCTGGGGAGGGATGGGGGTACGGGGGAAGGGGACCGCTCTCGCGCGAGCAGAGGGGTCCCCTTCCCCCGTGCGGTTCGTTACGCGAAGTCGTAGCCGGCCTGCAGGGCCTTGGCATTGACCGGGATCAGCTTGGCGTAGTGGGCGCTGACCACGCGGTTGAGGGCTTCCTGCACGGCTTCCAGGGGCAGGGCGCCGGTGGCTTTGATCCAGGCGCCCAGGGCCACCATGTTGGCCAGTTTCACATTACCCAGTTCGTGGGCGATGTCGTTGACCGGGATGTAGACCGTGCGGTGCTTGCCGTCCAGCAGCCCTTCGGAGATGAGCGAGGCGTTGACGATCTGCACGCCGTCGGCATGCAGACGGGGCTGGAACTTGGCCAGCGAGGGCTCGTTGAGCACGATGATGGAGCGGGGCGTGTTGACCAGGGGCGAACCCACGGGATGTTCGTCCAGCACCACGGTGCAGTTGGCGGTACCGCCGCGCATCTCGGCGCCGTAGACCGGGATGAAGCTCACTTCGAGGCCGTGTTCCATACCGGCCTGGGCCAGCAGGTTGCCGATGAGCATGACGCCCTGGCCGCCGAAACCGGCGATGATGACGTCCTGATACTTAGCCATGCTGCACCTCGCTTTCGGCCTGGGCGGTCACGTCTTTGTACACGCCCAGAGGGAATACAGGGATCATGGCCTCGCTGATGCGCTTGTTGGCGCTGACGGGGTCCATATGCCAGTTGGTGGGGCAGCCGGAGAGCAGCTCCACGAAGCCGAAGCCCAGACCCTGCAACTGCACTTCGAAGGCCTTGCGCAGGGCCTTTTTGGCCGCGCGCACATGCTTGACGCTGTCCAGGGCGCAGCGCTCGGAGTAGGCCACGCCGGAGAGCTGGGCCATGAGCTCGGCCATGCGGATGGGGCCGCCTTCGTGGCGGGCCATGTCGCGGCCGCGGGGGCTGGTGGTGGTCTTCTGGCCCAGCAGGGTGGTGGGGGCCATCTGGCCGCCGGTCATGCCGTAGACGGTGTTGTTGATGAAGATGCCGGTGATGAGCTCGCCGCGGTTGGCCGCGTGGATGGACTCGGCCAGACCGATGGCGCCCATGTCGCCGTCTCCCTGATAGGTGAAGACCACGCTTTCGGGACGGGCGCGGCGCACGCCGGTGGCCACGGCGCAGGCACGGCCGTGGGGGGCTTCGAGGCCGTCCACGTTGAAGTAGTCGTAGGTGAAGGTGGCGCAGCCCACGGAGGCCACCAGGATGGTCCTGTCGGCCACGCCCAGCTCGTGCAGCACCTCGCTCACCAGACGGTGGGCGATGCCGTGGTGGCAGCCGGGGCAGTAGTGGGTCACGCGCTCGTTGAGCACGGGATTGGTGTCGAAGACCAGGGTCTCGCCATCCTGGGGCACAAGGGCCTGTTCAAGTTCGTGCGCGTGCATCTTAGTTCTCCTTGCAGGCCTGACGGATGGGATCTTCCAGGGCATCGGCGCCGATGAACAGGCCGGGCATGACGCCGTGCCAGTCCACCCTGGCGTTCTCGCCCATCAGGGACAGGCGCACGTCTTCCACCATCTGGCCGGTGTTCTGTTCGATGACCAGGAAACGGCGGCCCGGGGCCAGGGCGCGCAGGGCGTCGGCCGGGAAGGGATAGAGCGTCTTGGGACGGAACAGGCCCGCCTTGAGGCCTTCCTCGCGCAGCTTGCGGATGGCGCTGCGGGCGATGCGGGCCATGGAGCCGAAGGCCACCACCACGAGCTCGGCGTCGTCGGTGTTCCAGCATTCGGCGCAGGCTTCGGCCTGCATGGCGGCGTACTTTTCCATGAGCAGGCGGTTGCGGGCGGCCAGGGCGCCTTCGGCCAGATACACGGACTTGAGCAGACGGGGCTTGGCGCCGGGGCCGCGCTTGCCGTAGCCTTCCATGCGCCAGGGCGCGGCCAGTTCGGCCAGGGCCTCGGGGCTCAGGGCGTCGGCCGGGGGCTGACGGCGCACGGGCTCCTTGATCTGGGCCACGATGGCGTCGCCCAGCAGCATGACCGGGTTGGCGTACTTGAAGGCCAGGGCGAAGGCGCGGAACATCATGTCATAGCATTCCTGCGCGGTGGAGGGGGCCAGCACCAGGTTGCGGTGGTCGCCGTGACCGCCGCCCTTGACGGCCTGGAAGTAGTCGCCCTGCGAGGGGCCGATATCGCCCAGGCCCGGGCCGCCGCGCTCCATGTTGACGATGACGGCCGGGATATGGCTGCCCGCCATGTAGGAGATGCCTTCCTGCATCAGCGAGATGCCGCAGCTGGACGAGGAGGTCATGGCCGGGATGCCGCAGGCGCCGGCGCCCAGCAGCATGTTGATGGCGGCCACTTCGCTCTCGGCCTGTACGAACTGGCCGCCGCATTCGGGCAGCCGGAGGGACATTGTCTCGGGGATCTCGTTCTGCGGCGTGATGGGATAGCCGAAATAGCAGCGGCAGCCGGCGTCCAGGGCGCCAAAGGCCACAGCTTCATTGCCCTTGATGAGAATGCGGTCGTGACTCATGCGGTCTTCTCCGTTTTTTGGGATTTGAAGACACGGATGGCCACGTCCGGGCACATGAGCGCACAGGAGGCGCAGCCCGTACAGCGGCCTTCGGTTTCCATCACCTCATAGCCCTGGCGGTTGAACCGTCCCGAGGGGCGAATGATGTGCGCCGGGCAGACCGCTACACACAGGCCGCAGCCTTTGCAGCGTTCTTCCAGAAAAACAATTCGCGACATGCTGTTCCCCTGATCGATACAGATTGCACATGGCGCGTCATCCTGCCACAGGGTGGCACACCATGCGGTGTTGACAGACTTCATGCCCCGAAGGGCCGGTCATGGCTGCGTCCGGTCCCGCCTGTGCGGGGGAGCCGGGCAGCCGCAAAAAAACACCTACCGGATGAGCATGGCATCCCCGTAGGAGAAGAAGCGATAGCCTTCCTTCACGGCCTCCTGATAGGCTTCCAGGATGCGTTTGCGGCCCGCGAAGGCCGAGACCAGCATCAGCAGGGAGGACTCGGGCAGGTGGAAATTGGTGATGATCCCGTCCACCACGCGGAAGGGACGGCCGGGGTAGAGGAAGATGTCCGTCCAGCCGGCAAAGGGCTGGGCACGGCCGCAGACCTGGGCCACGCCTTCCAGCGTGCGCACCGAGGTGGTGCCCACGGCGATGACGGGCCGGTGCTGGGCCTTGGCCTCGGCGATGGCGTTGGCCGTCTCTTCGGGCAGTTCCACGTATTCCCGGTGCATCTGGTGGTTGCGGATGTCCTCGCAGCGCACGGGGCTGAAGGTGCCGTAGCCCACATAGAGCGTCACCTCGGCCCACTGGAAGCCGCGCCGGCGCAGGGTCTCGCGCAGCTCGTCGGTAAAGTGCAGGCCTGCCGTGGGCGCGGCCACGGAACCGGTCTTCTCCTCGCGGGAGTAGATGGTCTGGTAACGGCTGAAGTCTTCCTCGGCGTCGGAACGCTTGATGTAGGGCGGCAGGGGGATGTGCCCGGTGGCGGCGAAGGCGTCGGCCACGTCGCCCTTCCAGCACATGCGCACACGCCGGTGGCCGAAGGTGCCGCACTCGAGGATGGTCACGCTGATGCCCGCGCCGAAGTGCAGGGTCTCGCCTTCGCGCACGCTGCCCCCGGAACGGACCAGGCCGTTGACCTCGGCGCTCCAGGTGTCCTCACGGCCCTTGACGGGTGTGGCGGCGGCCCGCACCAGCGGCAGGGGCGTCAGCAGCAGGAATTCCACCTTGCCGCCGGTACTGCGGCTGCCCAGCAGGCGGGCCTGCAGCACGCGGGAGTTGTTGGCCACCAGCAGGGCGCCTTCGGGCAGGCAGTCCGGCAGGTCGCTGAACATGTGGTGTTCCAGGTCCAGGGCGCCGTTGCGGCGCATGGTCAGCAGGCGCGACGTGCCCCGCTGTTCCGGCGGATACTGGGCTATCTGCTCCTGGGGCAGATCGTAGGTATAGTTTTGCAGCAGAAAATCATCTTCGGAAACGAAAACAGGCGGCATGGGTCTTTTCCTTCACTTCTCTTCGGGCCGCGGGGCGGCCGCAACATCTGCCGTCGGGGCAGGGCCGGGCGATGCCGTTTTCCATGCCCGTCCCGCAGGGGGAGGGGCAGCCGGGCGACCGGAGAGACGCTTGTCAGTCCGTGCCGGAGAGGCTATCCTTTTCGGGCTGTCCGGCCTTCCGGACGACAGTTGAAGGAGTATAGCCAATGCGACGCCTACTTGTCACCTTGATCCTTGGGGTCTCCCTGGCCAGCGCCGCCGGTTGCGCCGACCTGGGCATCAGCAACCCCTTCGAGTCCACGCCGACCGCCGCGAGCAGCCAGCTTTTGGGCATCAGCCTGCCTGCGGGCATGGAACTTTCCACGCAGCACTGCGCCCGCACCACCGGCAGCGACGGCCAACCCCAGGGCATGGAGACCGCGTACGGTCAGGCCGACCGGATGCAGGTGGCGCAAAGCCTGTTCAACAACATGCAGGGCTCGGGCTGGAACCTGCGCATGAGCCTGCGCAAGGCCGATCGCATCATGCTGGCCTTTGAGAACGGCAACCGCCTTGCCGTGATCAGCCTGTATTCGCAGACGGTCTACAGCTGCGTGGCCGAGATCTGGGTCTCGGAAAAGCTGGCCGACGGTTCTTCCCTGAACCTCCTGCCCCTGCGCGGCGAAGGCAGCCAGAACAGCGGTGGTTTCGGCGGCTTTGGCGGCAGCTCCGACGGCGCGTCCGGCGGCGGCTTCGAGAGCAACGGGCCCGCCACGGGCGGCGGTTTCGAGACGCCCGACGGCGGCAGCACCCCGCCCCCGGTGGGCACCAGCGAGAGCTGGGGCTCCTCTTCCGGCGGCAGCAGCGGCAGCGGTCTGCAGGAGCGCCTGCTGTGAGCGCGTCGCCCTTCCACAACAGCCGCCGTTTCACGGGCAAGCGTCTGCATCTGGGCGTATGCGGCTCCATCGCCTGCTACAAGGCGCTGGACCTGCTGCGCGCCCTGCACGCCCTGGACATCCACGTTTCCGTCACCCTCACCGACGGCGCGCGCCGTTTCGTGACGCCCCTGCTTTTCGAGGCCCTGGGCGCCATGCCGGTCTATGGCCGCATGTTCGAGGGCGACGAGGTCTTCGATCATCTGGAGCCGGGCCAGCGGGCCCAGGCCATGCTGGTGGCCCCGGCCTCGGCCGACGCCCTGTCGCGTTTGGCGACCGGAGCGGCGTCGGACATGCTCTCGGCGCAGGCTCTGGCCTTCGACGGGCCGCTGGTGGTGGCCCCGGCCATGAACCCGCGCATGTGGCGGCACCCGGCCACCCAGGACAATGTGGCCACCCTGCGGCGGCGCGGGGCCGAGATCGTCGTGCCCGGCTGCGGCGGTACGGCCTGCGGTGATACCGGCCAGGGACGTCTGGCCCCGGTGGAGGATCTTTTCCTGGCCGCCCTGCGTGCCCTTTCGCCGCAGGACATGGCGGGACGGCGCGTCATGCTGACCATGGGCCCCACCCGCGAGAAGTGGGACGGCGTGCGCTACTGGACCAACCCCAGCAGCGGCACCATGGGCGCGGCGCTGGCCACGTCCGCCTGGCTGCGCGGGGCCGAGGTCACGGCCGTGTGCGGGCCCGGCTGCCCCGACCTGCCCGCCGGAGTGGAGCGCATCGGCGTGGGCAGTGCCCGCCAGATGTTCGAGGCCGCGTCCGACTGCTGGCCCCGCATGGACATGGGCCTGTTCTGTGCCGCCGTGGCGGACTTTTCGCCCGAGCCGCTGGGCCCGCAGAAATTCAAGAAAGAAGGGCAGCAGGACGGCTTCAGCATCCGTTTCACGGCCAATCCCGACATTTTGCGGACCCTGTCGCACCAGCGGCGGGAAGGGCAGAAAGTACTGGGCTTCGCGGCTGAGACCACGCCCGACATGGACAGCCTGCTGGAACTGGCCCGGGGCAAGCGCGCCCGCAAGGATGCCGACCTGCTGGCGGGCAACCGCGTCAACAGCGGCGACAGCGGCTTCGGCGCGGCCACCAACAGCATGGCCGTGGTGGACCGTACCGGCCATGAAGAGATCTGGCCCAACCAGAGCAAGGCCGACGTGGCCTGGGATCTTTGTTCGTGGCTTTTGCGCCTGTAAACCCGCTGGCGGCCCCCTGGCAGGCACGCGGCCTCAACTGGCTGCTCATGTCCGAGGATCTGCCCCCGGAGCTCTCCCTGTGCGTCATGCCGGATGCCGTCCCGGCCGCGCCCGTGCGTCGTCCGCAGCCTGCGGCCCCGCGGGAGCCCCGTCCCGTGCGCCCTTTGCCGTCCCAGCTGTATCAGGATGGTCAGGGCAGTGCGCCCGCCGCACCGGCACAGGTCGGGAGGCAGGGCGCTGCCCCTGCGGCCTCTCCCACTCCCGCGGCCCCCGTGCAGGAACAGCGACGCCCGGCCCGCCCGCAGCCTGAGGAACAGGCCCCGGAAGCCGCCGCTCCGGTAAGGAACTGGCGGCCCCTGCCGCCCCACGTCTGGCCCGCCGTCTGGCAGGAGCGCCTTTCGCGCACCCGGCAGGGACGGGTGGTCTGGACCTACTGGAACCTCGGCCCGGACCTTTGCGAAGCGCAGGCCCCGGGCAAGGCGCAGCGCAGCGCCTTTTTCCGCCGTCTCATGCAGGATCTGGCCTATCCGGCGGGCACCAGCACCTTCTGGCCCGCCTGTCTGCCCGATCCTGACGCCATGCCTGCCCCTTCGGCCCCGGCCGGCGGGGAGGACAGGCCCCATTACCAGCCCAATGCCGACGTGTTCTGGTCCGGCGTGCAGGCCCTGCATGCCCGTGCCGTGGTGGTCATGGGCTCCGTGGCGGCCCGCGCCCTGGGGCTGCCCGCCGGGGTGCGCCCCCTCCAGCAGCTGCGCCATCGCGGTACGCTGGTCTGGGTGCTCTGGGACGTGGAATTCCTTCTTGATGAACCGCAGCGCTACGCGGCCATGCTGGCCTTTGTGCGCCGGGCGCTGCAACAGATCTCCAGACGCTGAAAACAACACCATGTTCACTGCTATCGGACTGATGCTCACGGGCATCGCCCTGGGCTTTGCCCTGCGCTCTTTCCAGTGGCCCGAACTGCTGGGCCGTGCCATTTCTCCCACCATCATGCTCATGCTTTTCGCCCTCGGCGTGGCCGTGGGCGGCAACGAGACCCTGATGGCCAACCTGCCCGTGCTGGGCGGCAAGGCCCTGATTCTGACAGGCGCCTGCGTGGCGGGCAGCCTCATCTGCATCGTGGCCGTGCGCCGCTTCTTCCCCGGTGCCGGGCCCCAGCGCCATGCGGCCGCTGAGGCCGACAGCGCGGACGCCGGCGCGGCCATGAGCGTGCGCCACGACCGGGAAGACGGGGAGGGCCGGGCATGAGCGGGAGCCTGATGATCCTGGGCTGTTTCGTGCTGGGCGTGCTGCTGGCCTGGCTGGGCTGGATACCGGATTATTTCCTGGAGCACGACGGCACGCTTTACGTCCTCTATGTGCTGATGTTCCTGGTGGGCATCTCCATCGGGCACGACCGCCGTCTGGGCGAGATATTGCGTACCCTGCGGCCCCGGGTGCTGCTGCTGCCCCTGGCCACCACCGTGGGCACCTTTGCCGGGGCGGCCCTGACCAGCATCACGCTGGCCTATTCCCTCAGCGAATGCCTGGCCGTGGGTTCCGGCTTTGCCTACTATTCCCTTTCGTCCATCTTCATCACCCAGTACAAGGGCGCGGAGCTGGGCACCGTGGCCCTGCTGGCCAACATCATGCGCGAGCTGGCCACATTGCTTTTCACGCCGCTCATGGTACGCTGGATCAGCCCGCTGGCCGCTATCTCGTGCGGCGGCGCGTCCACCATGGATTCCACCCTGCCGGTCATCACCCGCTTCGCGGGCAAGCAGTGGGTGTTCGTTTCCATCGTACACGCCATGATCCTGGACTTCAGCGTGCCTTTCTGGGTGACCTTCTTCTGTACCCTGTAACGCAAGGAGCTGCGCCATGGCCCGTATGCGTGCCGTCAAACAGCAACTGAAAGACCTGCTTTCCGCGCCCGACTGGCGTGACCATCTGCCCGAACTGCGCTCCATGGGGCAGCCCGCCGTGGGGCCGCTCTTCTCCTTCCTGCTGCTGGAACCGCTCATGCGCCACAAGGCCGCCCTGGCCCTGGGGCAGGTGGTGGCCGGTCTGGAAGAGGGCAGCGCCGAAGACATGCACAACATCATGCGCCGCCTCATGTGGCACATGAACGAAGAGTCCGGCAACATCGGCTGGGGCATCCCCGAAGCCTTCGGCGAAGTGCTGGCCGCCTGCCCGCGCGCGGCCAAGGAATTCCACCGGGTGCTCATCTCCTATGTCATCGATCTGGGCCGGGACGACAACTTCTGCGACCATGGCCCGCTGCGCCGCTCCTGCTTCTGGGCCATCGGCCGTCTGGCGCAGACCCGGCAGGAACTGGCCGTCATCGCCCGGCCCTGGCTGCTCAAGGGGCTGGAGGACGAGGATATCCCCTGCCGCGGCATGGCCGCCTGGGCCCTTGCCCAGCTGCCCCGCGACTTCATGGATGCCCCGGCCCTGCGCCGTCTGGCCGAGGCGGGGCATGAGGATATCTGCGAAGTTTTCGACGGCGAGAAGGTGGTCGAGAAGACCGTTTCCGAGCTGGCCCGCGAGGCCCTGGGGTAGAGTGTTGCTGTGTTGAGGGGGAGAGGGGAACTTTTTTTCTTGGAAAAAGTTCCCCTCTCCCCCTCAAGCTCCCCCTTTCCCTTCAAAAAACGCTGCTATGGTCGCCGGACGGGAGCGTGGTCTCCTTGTTCGAACCTTGTGTGATGGTCCCCCGGTGTCGCGGGGGACTTTTTTGTGTCCGGTGGATGGGGCAGGAGAATGGAGGATGGGCCGAGGACAGGTCCACAGGATGGGGCAGACAGGACGGGAGCGAGTGCGGGGAGGATGGCGCGGACGTCCTGGGATGGAAAGAAAGGCCGGGAAACAGGCCGGTTGCGGGATGGTGGTTCCATCCTGACGCTGCCGGGCGCATGGAGCGCATGAAAAAGGCCACCCATGGCGGGTGGCCTTTTGTGTTCATGAGGGGCCGGAGCAGGGCTGCTGCCCGCTCCGGGGGATTTTTTACAGGCCCTTTTCCTGCATCAGGCAGATAAGGTCGCAGACGCGGTTGGAATAGCCCCATTCGTTGTCGTACCAGGCCACGACCTTCACCAGATTGCCGTTCTGCACGGTGGTGTAGGGCGCTTCCAGGATGGAGGAATGCGGGTCGCCCTTGAAGTCCATGGAGACCAGGGGCAGGGTGTTATAGCCCAGGATGCCCTTGAGGTAGGTCTCGCTGGCGTCCTTGAGGGCGGCCAGCAGGGTCTCGGTATCGGTCTCTTTTTCCAGGATGCCGTTGAAGTCCACCACGGAGACCGTGGGGGTGGGCACACGCAGGGAATAGCCGGTGAATTTGCCGGCCAGTTCGGGGATGACCTTGGCCACGGCCTGGGCCGCACCGGTGGAGGTGGGGATGATGTTGCAGGCGGCGGCGCGGGCACGGCGCGGGTCCTTGTGGGCCATGTCGAGGATGCGCTGGTCGTTGGTGTAGGAGTGGATGGTGGTCATGTTGCCCAGTTTGATGCCGAAGTTGCGCTGCAGCACCAGGGCCACGGGCGCCAGGCAGTTGGTGGTGCACGAGGCGTTGGACACGATGTGGTGCTTTTCGGGATCGTACTGGTCGTGGTTCACGCCCATGACGATGGTGATGTCTTCTTCCTTGGCCGGAGCGGTGATGATGACCTTTTTGGCGCCGTTGTCCATGTGCACGGACGCCTGGGAGGCCTTGCGGAAGATGCCGGTGCTTTCTACCACCACGTCCACGTCATGCTGGCCCCAGGCCAGCTGATGGGGATCGCGCTCGGCGAAGCAGTGGATGTTCCAGTCACCGACCTTCACTTCCTGACCGTCCACCTGGGCGTCCAGGAAGGCGCGGCCGTAGACGGAGTCGTACTCCAGCAGCTGGAAGTTGGTGGTGGCGTCGAAGAGGTCGTTGATGGCCACCACTTCCACGCGATCAGCGTAGCTCTGGCGCAGGGCGCGGAACACCTGGCGGCCGATGCGGCCGAAACCATTGATACCGACACGAACTTTTTTCATTGTATTCACCTTTGCCCTTGCGGGCATCCTGTCTTGATGGGGGCGGAGCGGCACGGCGGCGGGCAGGGCCCCTGATGCCGTCATGCCGGGGCGCACGTCGCCGGGCCCGGCGGGCCGGGACGTACGATGAGCCGGCTAGTCTTCGTAGACCGAGTAGGCGTGTTTGGCCATCAGCTCGTAATTGTTGCGCAGGGCGTCATGCAGGCGGGCGTTCTCGATGGCCACGGCGGAGATGGCGGCCACGGCCATCATGAAGCTGTCCTCGTCGGCGCTGAACTCGCGCTCTTCGGAGGAATAGACGCGGATCAGGCCGATGACCTTGCCGCCCACGCTCAGGGGGGCGGAAAGCACGGAGACCAGACCTTCGGCCTTGGCGGATTCGGGATACTGGAAGCGGCCGTCAGAGGTGGCGTCCTTCAGGTGGATGGCCTTGCCGGACAGCACTTCGCTGTCCAGACCGCTGCGTTTCACTTCCACGGGGCCTTTGCGCATGTAGGTGGCGGAGAGGCCGTACGCGGCGCTGGGCAGCAGGAAGTGCCCGGTGCTGTCCAGCAGACGGATGGTGCAGGCCTTGCAGTTCATGGTCTGTGCCGTGTGCTCGCTGATCTTGTGCAGCACGTCCTTGGGATCAAGGCTGGCATTGATGGCCAGGGCCACATCACGCAGGGCGCGGAAATAATCCTGGGGCATGGAAGACCTCCTTTGGATGGGGTGACGCCTTCCCCGGCAGGGCGTCGATGATTGCCGTTGGCCGCCCCGGGCGCAGGCGCGTGACCGGGGATGACGGACGCGCGCAGGGCGGCGGAGAGGGGATAGTCGTCGGCCGGTCGTCCGGCAACGGGATATCCGGATGGGTCATGCGGCGGGTCCCCGGCTGTGCCCCGGGAAAGGAGGTGGGAGGTCTCCTGTCCGGCACGCCTGCGCGGGCAGACATGCCCCGGGCTCAGCTCTTGAACATGAAGCGCCGCATAGAAACATTAAGCACGATACCCAGCAATGTGAAGTTCACCACTGTGGCACTGCCGCCATAACTGATGAAGGGCAGGGGGATGCCCACTACGGGCATGAGCCCGATGACCATGCCCATATTGATACATATCTGCCAGAAAAAGTAAAAGAAGACCCCCACGGCCAGCATGCTGCCGAAACGGTCCTTGGCCTGGACCACCGTGGAGAAGATGGACAGCAGGAATAGGCAGAACAGCGTCACCAGGGCCACGCAGCCCACAAAGCCCCATTCCTCGCCGAACACGGCCAGGGCGAAGTCCGAGTGGCGTTCGGGCAGGAAGTTGAGCTTGTTCATCATGCCTTCCATGTAGCCCTTGCCCCACAGCTCGCCGGAGCCGATGGCGATGCGCGATTGCAGGATGTGGTAGCCCGCCCCCAGGGGGTCGTCACCGGGGTTGAGGAAGGTGAGCACGCGCTGCTTCTGGTAATCGTGCATGAGCACGCACCACATGAGGGCGGCCACACCGGGCACGGCCAGCAGGCAGGTGCCCAGCACATAGCGGCGCAGGCCGTGGAACAGGATCATGCCGCCCATGATGAGCAGCACCATCATGGCCGTGCCGAGGTCGGGCTGCTTGAGGATGAAGACCACGGGCACCAGGCCCACGGCCAGCACGGAAAAAAAGTTCTTCCAGCCCAGGGGCTGGCTGTCGCGGGCCAGAAGGCGCGCCACCAGGATGAGCACGGCGATCTTGATGGGTTCCGAAGGCTGGATGGTGAACAGCCCGAAGGATATCCAGCGCTTGGCGCCGTAAAAGGTGGAGCCTATCAGGGGCACCAGCATCAGCAGTACCAGAAAGAACAGATAGGCGGGCCAGGCCAGGTTGCGCAGCTGCCGGTAGTCGAACAGCGTGGCCAGCAGCATGCAGCCCAGGCCGCACAGGCCCCAGATCAGCTGGCGCTGGTAAAAGCTCTCGAAGGCGAAACCGGTCTCCACGCGGGTGCCGCTGGCGGAATACAGGTTGGCCACGCCCGTGAAATAGAGCAGCAGCATGCAGGCCAGCAGTGCCCAGTTGATATAGCCGAGAAGGCGCTTGTCCATGGGGCGTTCCTGTTGTCGTCAGCGGCGACGGCGCTTGGGAAGATCGTTGCTGTCGTTGGTCATGCCCGGCAGGGGACCCGAGGCGGGGCCCAGCATCCTGCCGGCGGGCTGGGGCGCTTCCGGGGCCCTGTAGCCGGGCGCGGCGGTATCCGGCCCGAAAAGATATTCGTAGACTTTTTTGGCCACGGGCCCGGCCACGCTGGAACCGCCGCCGCCGTGTTCCACCATGACGATGACCACATAGGTCTTGCCGTTCTTGCTGCCCCAGGTGGCGATCCAGGCATGGTCGCGGTGCAGGTAGGCCAGCTCCGCGGTACGCAGGCGGCGGTCGTTGGCGGTCATCTTCAGCTTGGTCACCTGGGCCGTACCGGTCTTGCCGCCCATGTCGGCATCGTGGCGGCCCACCACCTTGGCCGTACCGCCCCCGGCCGTGCGGCGCATGGCCTGGACCACAAAGCGCAGGTGGCTCAGCTCGGCGGGGATGCGGCCGCGCACCTCGCGGGGGGCATCTTCCAGCAGCTGGGGCTTGAGCAAATCGCCGCCGTTGAGCATGGCCGACACGTAGACGGCCATCTGGATGGGCGTGACCAGGGTGAAGCCCTGACCGATGGAGGTGTTGAAGGTATCGCCGCGCACCCAGACCTGTTTGCGGTAGCGCTGCTTCCAGTCGCGCGAGGGCACCAGGCCCGAACGTTCGTGGGGCAGGTCCACCCCGGTGGGGCGGCCGAAGCCGCATTGCTTGGCAAAGGCCGAGATCTTGTCGATGCCCAGGCGCTCGGCCATGATGTAGTAGTACACGTCGCAGGAGTTGATGAGCGACTGCTCCAGCGTCTGGCTGCCGTGGCCGCCGCGCCGCCAGCAGCGGAAGATCTGGTTGCCCAGCTTGGTCTGGCCGCCGCAAAAGACGGTCTCACGGGGATCCACGCCGTTCTCCAGGAAGAACACGGCCATGAGCAGCTTCCAGACCGATCCGGGCGGGTAGACGCTCTGGATGACGCGGTTCTGCAGGGGATAGCGCTTGCTGGTGCGCAGGGCCTCCCAGTCGCGGCGGGAGATGCCCGCGGCGAACAAATTGTTGTCGTAGGCCGGGGAGGTCACCAGCGCGCGCAGCTTGCCGGTGTCCGGCTCCATGACCACCACGCAGCCCGCCTCGCCGGCAAGGGCGTCCCAGGCGGCCTGCTGCAGGTCGCGGTCCAGCGAAAGGGCCAGTTCCTGTCCGGCGCTGGGGGCCTCGCTCAGGCTCTTGGCCAGCATGCGCCCGTGGGCGTCCACTTCCATCTGGTACAGGCCCTTGTGGCCGCGCAGGCGCTTTTCCAGCTCCAGTTCCAGACCGGCCTTGCCCACCAGGTCGCCCATGGCAAGGTCGGGGTCCTTCTCCATCTCGGCGCTGTTGGCTTCGGCCACATAGCCCAGCACATGGGCGAAGAGGTCTTTTTCGGGATAGTAGCGGTTGGTGCGGACCATGATCTCCAGACCGGGCCAGTTGACCAGCTCGGCCTCGATGCGGGCCACCTGGCCGAAGTCCAGACCGGAGACCAGCGGCAGGGCCTCGAAGGGCTTGGTCTTGAAGCGGTCCTGGTTGTAACGGTTCTGGAGCTGCTCCAGGGGCGTGTCCGTCCACTGGCTGATCTGGGCCAGGGTGGCGGGGATGTCCGGGCAGTCCTCGCGGATGATGGCCAGGCCGTAGGCCGTGCGGTTGTCGGCCAGGATATTGCCGTGATCGTCGAAGATGCGGCCGCGCGGGGCGAAGATGCGCTCCGTGCGCAGGCGGTTCTTCTGGGCCTGCGTGGTCATCTCCGGCCCCAGATGGAGCTGGAGGTACCAGAAGCGGGTGACGAAGACGAAAAAGAAGATGCCCACCAGCACCTGCAGGAGCAGGATACCGCTGCGCGGCGGCTGGTAGCGTTCGCTTTCCACCTGTATGGTCAGCCAGGAACGCCAGTTCTTGCGCTTGCGTCGGGGGGCCTCCGTCAGGGGAGAGGCCGGTTCCGGAGCGACAGAGGGGATGATGCGCCTATTCTTCGTCATGCGAACATGCCAGGGGCCGCGTGGCCGTCAAAAGCAACCAGGCCACGGGCAGGTAAAGGGCCTGAATCAGGCTCCTGTCCAGAAATTCCTGCGGATCGAAATGCACGGCATAGAGCGGGGAGAACAGCCAGCCCAGGCCGAAGCAGGCACCGCCCAGGCAGATGGAGAGCAGCAGCACGAGGAAGAAGTTCCCCAGGCCCAGCAGCCAGCGCAACAGACGGTAGATCAGGCAGACCAGCGCGTACCAGACGATGGTGGCCCCAAAGGGGCTCGTGCCGATGCCTTCCTGCAGCAGGACGAAAAGCGGCAGCAGCCAGCAAAGGTTCTTGTAGTCCCTTTCCTGCAACAGGATGACCAGCCCCACCACCAGGGCATCGAGGCAGGGGACGAGGCTTTGCACGCAGATGCCCAGGGCCACGAAGCACAGCCACCAGAAGATGTTGCGCACGGCCTGCATGGGCTAGCGCTCCCTTTTGGGGGGCCGGGGCGGGCCCACGAAGTCCGGGGCGGGCTCGCTGGGGCGCAGGGGCCGGTTGATGCCGCTGGGTTCCAGCAGCAGCACTTCTTCCAGACGGCGCACGTCCACCAGGGGCCGGGCCGTGACGGCCAGGAACTGGGTGGAGTCCGAAGGGGCCACGCTGTCCACGGTGGCCACGGGGATGCCCTTGGGGTATTTGCCGTCCAGACCGGAGGTGATGAGGATCTCCCCGGAGGTCACCGGGGCGTCGCGTTCCACAAAGCCCACTTCCAGCGGCTGTTCCAGGCCCTGTCCGCTCAGGATGCCGGCCGAGCGGCTCTGCTGGGCGAACACGGCGATGCGGCTGCCCGGGTCGGTGATGAGCAGGACCGTGGCGGCATGGGGGCTGGCCCGCAGCACACGGCCCACAAGGCCCATATTGGTGACGATGGGGGTGCCGGGGCGGGCGCCCGAGGTGTAGCCCCGGTTGATGGTGATGCTGTCCTGGATGGCGTTGGGGCCCATGCGTCCGGCCAGGATGCGCGCGCCCACGGGCTTCCAGGCGCTGTCCACGGGCAGCTGCACCAGCTCGCGCAGCCGGGCCAGTTCCGCCAGATCCTCACCGTGGGAGACGATGCGGGCCTGCAGTTCGGCCACCTGGGCGCGCAGGCGCTCGTTCTCTTCGCGCACGCCCACCAGGTCCACATAGCGCCGCCAGGCGTCCATGACGCTGCCCTTGACGGAATCGAAGGTGCCCAGCACCGTGCCGCTCATCTCCAGGCCGACGTTGGCGGCGATGTCATCGAGCGCGTGCGTGCGCTGGTTCCAGGAATACATGCCCAGAAACAGCACCAGAAGGCCGCCCGCCATGAGGAGAAAGCGTCGGAATGTCACAGTGGCACCCGTGAGAGCAGCAGGAAAAAAAAGGACGGCCGTGCCGGAAAAAGGCGACGGGCCGTCCTGCACTTGCAAAGATTAGTCGATGCAGACGTCTTTGAGCACGTGGATGTTGTCCAGGGCCCGGCCCGTACCCATGACGACGGTGGACAGGGGATCGTCCACCACGGTGATGGGCAGGGAGGTCTGCTCGCGCAGCAGCTGGTCGAGGCCCTTGAGCAGCGCGCCGCCGCCGGTCAGCACGATGCCGCGGTCCACGATGTCGGCGGCCAGTTCCGGGGGCGTCTGTTCCAGGGCGATGCGCACGGCCTGCACGATGCTCTCCACCTGTTCGGAGATGGCTTTGCGCACTTCCTCGGAAGTGATGATGATGTTCTGCGGGATGCCCGTCACCAAGTCGCGGCCCTTGACCTCGATCTGCTGTTCGGGATCCATGGGATAGGCCGAGGCGATCTTGATCTTGATCTCTTCCGCCGAGGCTTCGCCGATGAGCATGTTATACTTGCGTTTGACATGCGTCATGATGGCTTCGTCCATCTTGTCGCCGCCCACGCGCACGGAGCGGGCATAGACGATGCCGGCCAGGGAGATGACGGCCACTTCCGTGGTACCGCCGCCGATGTCCACCACCATGTTGGAGGTAGGCTCCTGGATGGGCAGGTCGGCGCCGATGGCGGCGGCCATGGGTTCCTCGATGAGGTAGACCTCACGGGCACCGGCGGACTGGGCCGATTCCTTGACCGCACGCTTTTCCACCTGCGTGATGCCGGTGGGCACACAGACCATGATGCGGGGGCGAACCAGATGGCGGGAATTGTGCACCTTGGTGATGAAGTGGCGCAGCATGGCCTCGGTCACTTCGAAGTCGGCGATGACGCCGTCCTTCATGGGACGGATGGCCTTGATGTTGCCGGGGGTCTTGCCCAGCATGCGCTTGGCGTCGGCGCCCACGGCCAGGACCACGGTATTGCCGCGCGAATCTTTCTTGACCGCCACCACGGACGGTTCACGCAGGACGATGCCCTGGCCCTTGACATAGACACAGGTATTGGCCGTGCCCAGGTCGATGGCCAGGTCATTGGAGAACATTCCCAAGAAGAAATCCACAATTTTGGACATTACGCTAGCTTGCCTCGTTCTACTGGTATGCGTATGGTGCTGCCGGTCGTGCGGAGAAGGGAGGACGGAGCCTGTGGGGGGGATGCCGTAAGGCTCCGGGCCGGTTCCCGCGGGAACCACGGCCTTGCAGGCGAAAAGCGCACGGCAGCAGACAAAACTTGTTCGGCTAAAATGGGCTTGAAGTCAAGCTGTTGCGGACACAGTACAAATTTTTTCTCCCGTCCGCGCACCGAAAAAATCCGCTAAAAAGGCGTGAATCATGCTGCTTTGGCATACCCTGGCCACCTATTTCCGGCGCAAATACGGCGTCCGGGTGCAAAAAATTCCACTGGATGCGGGCGCCACCTGCCCCAACCGGGACGGCACGCTCTCCGCGCGGGGCTGCATCTTCTGCAACGACAGCGGCTCCGGTTCCGGCATGGGCCTGCGCGGCCTCGACCTGCGCGCCCAGTGGGACGCCTGGTACACCAAGTACACCACCACGGACAGCGACCGCCTGTTCATGGCCTATCTGCAATCCTTTTCCAATACCTACGGCCCGGCCTCCCGCCTGGCCCGCCTGCTGGAGCAGGTGGCGGCCCTGCCCGGCTGCCGGGGCATCGCCGTGGGCACGCGTCCGGACTGTCTGGATGACGAGAAGCTGGCCCTGCTGGCCGGTTGCGGACTGGATGAGGTCTGGCTGGAGCTGGGCCTCCAGACCTGCCGGGACGATACCCTGCGCCGCATCAACCGCGGCCACACGGCACGTCAGGCCGAAGAGGCCGTGCGCGCCGCCCTGGATGCCGGGCTGCTGGTCTGCGGGCACCTCATGGCCGGGTTGCCGGGCGAGGACGAGAAGGATTTCCTCCACGGCGTGGACTGGGCCGTCTCGCTGGGCATGCAGGGCCTCAAGCTGCACAACGTCTATGTGCCGCAGGGCACGGAGCTGGCCCGGCAGTGGCAGGCGGGCGGCTATCGCCCTCTGGCCCGGGACGAATATGTGGACATGCTGTGCGCCGCCCTGCCGCGCATCCCTTCCACCGTGGTCATGCAGCGCATCCAGGCCGACCCCGCGCCGGGAGAACTGCTGGCGCCCGCCTGGGCCCTGGAAAAGCGGGGCATCATCACGGATCTGCGCCGCGCCATGGCCGCCCGCGGCCTCTGGCAGGGCTGCCGCGCCGACGCCACGGAGGCCCGGCCGGAGTGGTTCGGGGGCTAGGGGATAGCAAAGGACTTTTTTGAAGGGGCGGGGGAACTTTTTCTGGCGGAAAAAAGTTCCCCCGCCCTTTTAGAAAGCGCTCGTGTGGTTGATGGCAGGGGAAGAGGGGAGTTTAAAGGGCAATCTTTGAATGTAGGTCTCCGGGCGAAGAATATATTTTAGCTAAGGTGCATCTTAGTTAAAAAAACATCTACAGCAGGAGCATATTTTGCTTTACCCATTATGCTGTAGTGTGAAAGATGCAGAAGCGTTCCCAGATAAATAGTCTGTAATTTTCGATAAAATATCCTGACTTTATGGCTGTAAGATCCCCAGCCTGCCGGAATATTTTCTATAGGAGATGCCGTGAAATTGTTTTTCAGTAAAAATTTTTCTATTTGTACATAGTTATCACGACCAAGTGTTATGATATGTGTTGGAATCCAATATGAAAATATATTTCCCCAAAGTTTACTGGCACTTTCAATAGATTTTGTTTTTTTAGGAAGAGATTTCCATGAACTGGAGCGAAAAGGAATGAAATAGGCAGACAGGATGTGGGAATCGACGAATTCCCGTGTCGTCATTCCGTGTATTCCAAGATGATTACGTAACTTTTCAAACAGCAGCTGTGTTTGAACTTGAAGATTTTCTGTCCCCGGGGCGTTGTTCTTCCATGATTCCGTAAAGAATGCCGTACCATTTTCACAGCTAGTACGCGGGTGTTCCGGAAGCTCTTCTTTACCTCCAGGATTAAGGCCAAGATAAAGTATTTTTGTCTGTGGATTCAATAAACGTTGGGGGCACAAGAAAAAACGATAGCCCAGAGTATGCCCAAGGCGTTTATATTCTGAATCAATAAAATCGCAGCATTCCCTAAAAAGTTGTTCCATCTGTATCCTCCGGCGTGAAATGGGTTCATGTGATGTCCTGAGGTCGGGAGAGATACGGGAACGTTATCATCTCCAGACTGTTTTTTCCAGAAAAAGACGAATCCTAGAAAATCCTCCGGGCAGGCGAGCTACCGAATGGCAAAGGAAAAGGGCGTACCGGATACGCGGCTACAATGATGTGGAATGTGAGGCGGGCCGGCAGATAACGGTCCCTGCCCTTCCTTGCGAACGGGCGGGCTTTCTGGCATACTTTCTGCCTGCGGATTCCTGTGCGCGGGGCATCTGTTCCCCAAGGAGTATGACATGCAGCCAGAGCTTCTTCTTTTCGACATCGGCAACACCTGCATCAAGGTCGGTCTGGCCGACTCCCGGGGGGTGATGACCTCCTACAATCTGCGCACGGACCCTGCCCAGACCTCGGACAGTCTGGGCCTGACCCTGCTGGAGCTGCTGCGTCACGCCGGTGCCGAGCCCCGTTTCACGGCCTGCGTGGCCTCGTCGGTGGTGCCGGGCTTCGACCCCCTGCTGCGTGAAGCCGTCCAGCGCTATCTGGGCTGCCCCCTGTGGATGGTGCCGCAGGACATGCCCATCCCCCTGCAGAACCATTACGAACGCCCGCAGGAAGTGGGCGCCGACCGCCTGGTGGGCGCCTATGAGGCACGCCGTCTGCATCCCGGCCCGGAGTCCCTCATCGTGGTGGACTTCGGTACGGCCGTCACCTTTGACTGCATCAGCGGCAATGCCTATCTCGGCGGCCTGATCTTTCCCGGCCCGCGCACGGCCATCTCGGCCCTGGCGCGCGAAACGGCCCAGCTGCCCCGCGTCAACCTGGACGTGGACGCCCTGGAGCCCGCGCCCGGCCGCAGCACGTCGGTGAGCATCCAGCACGGTCTGGTCTTCGGTTTCGCCTGCATGGTGGAAGGCCTGACGCAGCGCCTGAAAAAGGGCCTGCCCGGTGACTGTCTGGTGCTGGCCACGGGCGGCTTTGCCCCGTCCATCGCGCGCATCAGCCCCGACGTTTTCGACGCCGTGCTGCCCTCGCTCTTGCTGGAGGGCCTGCGCCGCCTGTATTACGAGCGTCATCCCTATTGAGTGCCGACAGGCCGTGCCGCCCCGTGCGGCAGCGGGCCCGGGTCTGCCGTCGCGCGCAGGGCCCGGAGGCCCCCCTTTGGGAGAGATATTTTTGCGGCAGGGCTTCCCTGTCGCCGGACAATGGTCCCGCCACCGCCCGTGGGGCGCAGCGGAGAAAACGACTCTTTCGCGCGGCGGAAGAATCAACCTTCAAAGGAGCGATTATGAGCAGCAGCATTGCGTCTGTGTATGCCCGCGAGATCCTGGATTCGCGCGGCAATCCGACCGTGGAAGTGGAAGTTTCTCTGGAGTCCGGCCACAGCGGCCGCGCGGCCGTGCCTTCCGGCGCCTCCACCGGCAGCCGTGAAGCCCTGGAACTGCGTGACGGCGGCAAGCGTTACGGCGGCAAGGGCGTGACCAAGGCCGTGGAGAACGTCAACAGCGAGATCGCCGACGCCCTGCTGGGCCTGGACGCCCTGCAGCAGGTGCAGCTGGACAACACCCTCATCGACCTGGACGGCACCGACAACAAGAGCCGTCTGGGCGCCAACGCCATGCTGGGCGTGTCCATGGCCTGCGCCCGTGCCGCCAGCGAATACCTGGGCCTGCCCCTGTACAAATACCTGGGCGGCGTCAACGCCAAGGTGCTGCCCGCGCCCATGATGAACATCATCAACGGCGGCGCCCACGCCCCCAACAACCTGGACATCCAGGAATTCATGATCATGCCCCTGCGCGCCCAGAGCTTCCGTGATGCCCTGCGCATGGGTTCCGAGATCTTCCACGTGCTGAAAAAGCTGCTGGAAAAGGACGGCCACGTGACCAGCGTGGGCGACGAAGGCGGCTTTGCCCCCAACCTGAAGAACCACGACGAAGCCTTCAGCTACATCGTCAAGGCCATCGAGGAAGCCGGCTACATCCCCGGCAGCGAAGTGGCCCTGGCCATCGACGCCGCCGCTTCCGAATTCTATCAGGACGGCAAGTACGTGCTGAAGGGTGAGAACAAGACCTTCAATAATGCCGAAATGGCCCAGTGGCTGGCCGAGTTCACCAGCAAGTACCCCCTGATCTCCATCGAAGACGGCATGGCCGAAAGCGACTGGGACGGTTGGGGCATGCTGACCGCCAGCCTGGGCGAACGCACCCAGCTGGTGGGCGACGACGTGTTCGTGACCAACCCCTCCATCCTGGCCGAAGGCATCGCCGAAGGCGTGGCCAACTCCATCCTCATCAAGCTGAACCAGATCGGCACCGTGACCGAGACCCTGGACACCATCGAGATGGCCAAGGAAGCCGCCTACACCACGGTGGTCTCCCACCGTTCCGGCGAGACCGAGGACAGCTTCATCGCCGACCTGGCCGTGGGCGTCAATGCCGGCCAGATCAAGACCGGCTCCCTGTGCCGCTCCGAGCGCATGGCCAAGTACAACCAGCTGCTGCGCATCGAAGAGGAATTGGGCGACGGCGCCGAATTCTTCGGTCCCATGCTGGCGGAATACTACGCCCTGGACGAGAGCGAAGACTAATCCGGCAGACGCAGGCTCGTCCTGCCGTCATCCGTATTCCCGAGGGGGCCGCAAGGCCCCCTTTTTCATGCGGCAGGGAGCCCTGCCAAGACAAAAGCGCCGTCTTCCCGGAAGGGAAGACGGCGCTTTGCATCTGGGGAGAGAGTATCGGGAGGCGCCCTTCCCCGCCGGGGAAAGGGGCCCCCGGATCAGTGCGTTACTTTTGCTCCAGATCGTGGGCATCCACGTAGGCGTCGAAGGTCTCCATGTTCATGGGCGGGGAGAAGAGATAGCCCTGCCCGTACTTGCAGTGCGAGGCAAGGAGCTTTTGCAGCTGCTCTTCCGTCTCCACGCCCTCGCAGAGGATCTCGATGCCGAGGCGCCGGGCCATGTCCACGAGCGAGGAGATGATGATCCAGACAGAGCGCTGCTTGTCCTGCCCGGGAGCCAGGAAGGCCCGGTCCAGCTTGATGGTGTCGAAGCCGAAGGAATGCAGCATGGCCATGGAGGAATAACCCTTGCCGAAATCGTCGAGGCTCAGGCCGATACCTGCCCGGCGCAGGGCATCCAGGGTTCGGATGAAGGCTTCTTCATCCAGCCAGGCCATGCTTTCCGTGACCTCCACATGCAGCAGGTGGGTGGGCACGTCGTGACGGGACGCGATGGTAAGGACGGTCTCGACATAGTTGTCGTGGAAGAACAGGGCGTTGGACTGGTTGATGCTGATGGGGGGCACCTTTTTGCCTTCGTCCAGGCGGCGACGTATCCAGGCGCAGACCGTGTCCAGGACGAAAAGGTCCAGTTCGCGGATGAAGCCGTTTTGTTCGAACAGGGGGATGAACTCGTCGGGGTAGACCATCTTCCCGTCCGGGCCCTGCCAGCGGATGAGGGCCTCGGCCCCGTGCAGACGCCGGTCCGCAAGGCAGAGCTGGGGCTGCATGAAGACGGTGAATTCCCCTCGCTCCAGGGCATTGACCATACGGTTCTCGATGTCGTTGGCCTTGAGCTGGCGGGCCCCGATGAGCTCGTTATAGATCAGGAACTGCGACCGGTAGCCGCCGGAAGCGATGCTGGCTTCCGCCGTTTCGGCATAGAGCAGATAGCGGGAGACGAATCGCTCGGATTCGTTGACGTTTTTCCCTGTCCCCGGCGTGGGCTGCGGTTCGCTTTCTTCCATGTCGGCGCCGTTGCGGATGACGTAGACGCCGCAGGAGAAGCTCACCGGGCGCTGGTACAGCTTGCGGGCCATGTCCGCGACGCTGAACAGTTCTTCCATGCGCTGGGTGAAGCTCGTCTCGTCAGGGCATTTCCAAAGCAGGAGATACTGTCCCGAGCCGCTGTAGGCGGCCAGTTCCCCCTGACGGCTGCGCAGAGCGAACTCGCGGTTGCAGAAGCGGATCAGGCTGTCCCCGGTGCGCAGGCCGCAGGCCCGGTTGATGAGCTTGAGCTTGCGGATGTTGACCGTGCACAGGTAATGGCAGCGTGGGTCCTTTTGCAGGATCTTGGCCGCATCCATAAGGAACCTTGCCCGGTTGGGGCCCTGCGTCACGGGGTCGGTGAGCGCTGCCGCGCGGAGCGCGGCCAGGCGCCGCCTGTTGTGGCGCAGGACGAGGAGCACGATCAGGACCAGCAGCAGGCCGAGGCCGCAGAGCGTCTCCACAAGGTTCCGGCGCAGGAAACGGTGGATGATGTCCATCAGGGAGTCCGGCGCGGCGGAGAGGAGCAGGGCATCGATGGTGGCCGTGGTGGTGGAGGTGATGACCTTGTCCAGCACGGAGGTCACGAAGGGCGAGGCATGGGGCGAGATGCCCAGTGCCATGGGATACATGGCCCGGGTGGGGAGCAGCAGACCGTCCTTGGGCGGGTCGTCCTGGAGGGCGGCGGCGGGATAGGGCCAGAGGTAGACGTCCAGCTCCCCTTTTTCAAAGGCTGTGCGGCAGGCGTCGATATTGGGGAAGATCTTGGGGATGTCCTCGGGATAGGCGCTCTGGTAGGCCAGCATCACGCTGCGCATCTCGCTGGTGAAGCCCACGGTGCAGGCCTGGCCGGGGATCTTTTTGTCATGGAGCCGTCCCACCACCGTGATGGGCGCGTTATAGAAGGTCCTGCCCGAAAAGATGTTCTGGCTGCGCAGGAAGGAGAGCTTGGGATAGACATCGGGCATGATGTCCGCCGTACCGTCGGCCAGCGCCTTGAGACAGGCATCATAGGAGGGCTGGGGAAGGAATTCGAAGCGGATGCCGCTCTGGCGTTCCAGCATCTTCAGGAACGCATACAGGAAATTGCCCCCGTGTTTGGGGTCCATCATGTCCTGTCCGCGGCTGTAGGCCACGCGGATGACAGGCTTGGTGGCCAGCCAGCGGCTTTCGGAACGCGTGAAGACCACGGGCACGTCCGAGGAGATGTTGAGGTAGCTGTCGTACAGGCGGGCCAGATAGGTGGGGTGGTTCAGCAGGATCTGGCGCATGGCCTCGTTGAGCGGGTCCATGATCTCATTGTCGTCCTTGCGGGTGACGAAAAAGAAAGGATCCGTGGAGATGGTGGCCACCACCTTGGTGCCCTTGCCCTGGAGGACGCCGTCCACATAGCCGTCGATGCGGCCGTCGGCCAGGGCCTGGGACATCTCATGGCTTTCCTCAAAGAACAGCGTTTTGAAGGTAAACCCGTTCTGGGCGGCAAAACGCTGCATCACGTCATATTGGAGGGAATCGGTGAAAAAGCCGATGCGCATGCCGTTGAAGGCTTCCAGATCCATATAATGCATGTCGCTTGTACTGGAGACATGCAGGCAGGTGTTCTCATACCCGGCGCGCAGTTTGGAAAAGCTGTAGAGGTGGGCGCGTTCCGGCGTGAAACTGATGCCGCAGGAAAGGTCGATGGTGCCGTCATTCAGCCGCTGGGCCAGCTCGTCGAAGCGGATCTTGACCCATTCGTATTCCCAGCCCGTATAGCGCGAGACGGCCGTGAGCAGGGCTATGGCATAGCCGGAAAGATGCTCGCCTTCCCCTTCAAAAACGCCGTGCTGGTCGAAGTAGCCCACGCGGATGATTCTGGACGCTTTATAGTTGGCAGCGATGTCTTCGGGAGAGAAAAAGTGGAAAGTCGTCCTGTTCAGGGGCAGGCCCGTGTCCACTTGGGCAGAGGCCTTCCCGGAGGAGGCGGAGAAAGCTCCCTGGGGAAAAGCCAGGAGCAGGCAAAGCAGGAAAAGCAGGAAAGTTCGGAGCATGGTACGTTCTCACATCATGCCACCGCATGGGGGGCCATGGCATCAACGGCAAAAACTCCCTGGAGCAGGAAGGGCCGTACAAAGGTCGAATGTACAACGCATCATGCACGGAGCGCAAGGCGCTCCGGTGGCATATGGTCGAGGGATGTCGCGGACTTGAGCTTGGCGCGCTCCCGGAGTATACTCCGCCCCTTCCACGCGCCGGCCCCGGCGCCAACGTCAGCCACGAGGTCGCCATGATCCTTATTGATGGAAAGCAGACTGCCCGCGATATCCGCGCGGAACTCAAGGCCCAGGTGGAGGCCGCCGTGTCGGCCGGCCGCCGCGCTCCCGGCCTGGCCGTGATCCTGGTGGGAGAAGATCCCGCATCGCAGGTCTATGTGCGCAACAAGGAACGTGCCTGCGCCGAGGCGGGCATCCTTTCCTTCCCTTACCGGCTGCCTGCCGATACCACGCAGGAGGCCCTGCTGGCCCTCATCGCCGAGCTCAACGGTCGTGACGACGTGGACGGCATCCTTTTGCAGCTGCCCCTGCCCAAACATCTTTCCGCCTCCGCCTGCCTGCTGGCCATCGACCCGGCCAAGGACGTGGACGGTTTCCATCCCGAGAACGTGGGGCGCCTTTCCCTCAATCTGCCCGGCATGGTCTCGTGCACGCCGGCGGGCGTCATCGAGCTGTTGCGCCGCTACAATCTGCCCACCCGCGGCAAGAAGGCCGTGGTGCTGGGCCGTTCGGACATCGTGGGCAAGCCCCTGGCCCTGCTGCTGGCCCGTCCCGGCGAGTTCGGCGACGCCACGGTGACCCTGTGCCATTCCCGTACGCCCGATCTGGCGGCGGAATGCCGCAGCGCGGACTTCCTCTTCCTGGCCATCGGCCGTCCGCGCATGATCACGGGCGACATGGTGCGTGAAGGCGCCGTGATCATCGACGTGGGCATCAACCGTACGGACGACGGCCTGTGCGGCGACGCGGACTTCGAATCCGTGAGCAAGAAGGCCGCGGCCATCACGCCCGTGCCCGGTGGCGTGGGCCCCATGACCATCGCCATGTTGCTGAAGAATACCGTCCAGGCCTGGGAAAGCCGTGCGTAACGGCCCTGCCGTGGCCTGAGCCCGATGTTTATGGGGAAGGACGCGTCCTGCGTCCTTCCCCTTTTTTCGTCATGCCGGGGGCCGGAGGAAAGCGCGGCCCGGTGTTGCTGCGGCTTTGCGCCGGGAATGGGGACGGAGCTCTTGTTTCCCTTTGCTCCTGCCTGGCCCGGAAGGCCGGGGCGGGAACTCCGGCGGCAGGCTGGAAAGGCGCCGTCCCGCAGGCAAACCATGGCGGGAGAGGGCGGAGAGACATGTGCGGCGCTGCCGGGCTCCGGTGAACAAAGAGCCGTGTCCCCGGTAGACCGTGACGATGGCAAACAGGAAAGAAGGAGACACATCATGCGCGTGATGATGGCCCTGGTGCTGGGGCTGTATCTGGCGTTGCCTGCCCGGGCGGCCGACAGCGGGCCGGTCCTGCTCTTGCCGGGGGCGTCCGGCCCTGCGGCGGAGACGATAGCGGGATACCGGTGCGCCGATTTTCTGGAAGAGGCGGGCCTCAAGCCGGAAGGACTGGAATATTTGTTCTGCCGTCCTGCCGCGGAGCCGCGCACGGGGCGCCGGACGCTCACGGCCCGGTATCGTGTGCCGGGGCCGCAGGCCGTTGCCGTGGAACATGCCTTGCGGGAGCGCACCGGCATGGCTGCGCTGGAACGTCAGATGGGCATCTGGCAGCTGCCGGAAGGCGGGGAAGGACGGTTCGTCCTGAGGCAGACCGCAGGGGCGGACAGTACCGGCGTGGCGCTGCCGGCCCCGTTTTTATCGGTCGAAGGGCTGCGGGACGGCCTTTCCGCAGCTGATACCGCCGGGGACAAAGCGGGCGCGCGGCCGCCTGCCGGGATACCTTTCCCTGCGGTACGGGATGATGGGAGAAGCATCGCAGAGGGGAGCCCGGCCGCTGTGCCGGGGACTTCCGCCGGGGAAGGGGGAGGTGCTGCCCTTGCGGACAGCGCACCGGAGACGGGGCCGTCCTGTGCGGTGAACATGGGAGAAGTGCCGCAGCAGGGGACGTTCGCACCGCAGCGTGAGGATTGGGGGAAGATCGCCTGGTTCGCGGTGACGGTGCGTCTGGAGCTGGATAAAAAATGATGTGTTGTATGGATATGCGCTGTTAGAACAGAGCGGGATACTTGGAATGGTCCGTATCAGGATACCTGACGGCGGAGTATCATAGATGATAATACGTTAAAAATAAATGACTATTTTATGAAATAAATCCTAGCTATCCCAGAGCTTCTCAGGTATGCTTATTCCAAAGCAGATCGTACGCTTAGGCGACATGATCTGATCCAACAGTCTCACCTTCTTCCTTTCCTTTACATTATAACTTGGCAAATTCCTTGGAGATACCCTCTATCTCCACTCTGGCAAAAACCATTGCGACCGCAACGAAATGAGGCTTGGGAGCATGCCTCCTGTTGTCCCGCATCAACTGGGGCCGGTAGAGGGATGGGCTGATAACAGGGGCCCGGCTGGCAGAGGTGTCTGCTGCCAGTCATTCGTCATCTTTGAGGAGGTTCGCATGAAAAAATATATCAAGTTGCTGCTGATTCTCGGCATCGCATTCAACATGATGCACGGTAAGGCTTTGGCTGACCAGAGCGTTTCCGGCGATATCAGCAGCGGCTCTTATGTCCGGCAGACGGACGGTCTCAACGGGGAGAAATTCACCATCTCGGGCAAACCCGGGGGCGATCTGAACATCTCGGGCGGTAGCTTCAGCACGGCCTCGCCCCAGATTTATACCAATGGCGTGACGACGGTACGTGACGACGGTACGTGACGACAATATCCGCCTTTACAATCCTGATTCCAAAGATCCTGTGACGGGCCTTTATTCCCTCCACACGAAGGAGACGGTGGAGCAGGCCTACAAGGACGGCAAGGAAGCCCAGTTTGCCCCTGCCAATAATCCCACGGCCATCCCCACCAAGGAGGAAGTGCTCAAGGCGTTGGAAGCTGCCCAGGATCTGGAAGCCGCTGCCAAGGTCACGGCCTGGGAGATCAAGGCGGACGGCGATATCAACGTGACTGGCGGTTCCTTTGATTTCATGACCGCCAATCAGTCCAGCATTGCCGCTGGCGGCAAGCTGAATTGGAAGAACGCTTCGCTGGTCTCTGCCGGTGGTGGCGGCGCCCTGACCATCAAAGCGCCTGACGGCATCAATATCGAAAGCGGTTCCATCCGCAGCGAAGGGGCAGGACCTGATGGTCCCTATGCCCAAAAATATGATAACCGTGGCCGCCTTGACCGTGACCGCTGGACGTTGGGCAGCTACCTGTACTTCCAGACGGATGGCGACATCGTGCTGGGACAGAAGGGCAATGCCAACGGTCCCGAGGTCTACGTGGGCGACGGCATGGTGTTCTTCAACGGCGCCAATGGGGGCGCGGCCAAGGGCAAGCTGTATCTGTACAGCGGCGCTCTGACCCTGGACGGCCAGTATCGTTCCACGCTGAACACGGGGAGCATGGCCGAGACCATCATCGATGGCGGCACGCTGAACGTCATCACTGCCGACCGCATCAACAGGAACGGCGTGGACAGCGCCTCCATGTATCTTGGTAATACTGTCCTGGAAGACGGCACCATCAATCTCTACAACGGTCATATGGGTGGTTCCGTGACCATGAATGGTGGTGTCATCAACGCTGAGGGCGACAGCGCCATCAACGCCAGCAGCGGTGCCGTGACCATCAACGGGGGGACCGTGAACCTTGGCGAACGCGCGTTCATCGGCGCCATTAAGGGTGACAGCCTGGCGCTTTCGCCCTATGTGACCGCGACGAATTCCGTGAGCCTGGGCAAGGACGCGGTCGTCAATCTTGAACTGGGCGAAAGCACGGACGGCACCTTTACGGCCGGCAAGAACATCGGCGGCATCTATACCATCGATGGCGACAATGCTACCAGCATCACCGTTGCCGATGGCGCCACCATCAATGTGCGCAATCCCTATCAGGCCGGTGTCGGTACGACGGTGGTGGAAGGCTTTGCCGAAGCCAGCAACGGCAGCGTGACGCTCAACGGGACCGGTCCTCTTTCCGACAACCCCTATTACAGCACGGAACTGAAGGCCAACGGCAGCGACAAGGCTGACCTGGTCCTGAAGACCAACGATCCCGCGCCTATCGTGCGCAACATGCCCGCCAGAAGGAACGTGGTCAACAACGCTGAGGGCTTTGCTGATCTGCTGGTGAACGGCCAGGGCACCTGGCGCGACTTCTCCTCCGCTGTGGTCGCGACCGGGAATGATACCGCTGCCGGGGCCGAACTGCTGCGTCAGGCCGGTGGTGAAGGCACGACGGCCAACGCGCATGCCATCCTGTCCACCGTGCGGGCCATGCAGAATACCGTGCGTGATCGCGGTTTCGGCAGCCTGATGCCCGCCCGGACCGGGACGACCCAGGAACTGGAAAACAGCAACCGTCTGTGGATCGACGCGGTCGGCATGACCGCTGACCAGGGCAGTGTCGATGGCCGTACCGGCTACACGGGCAATGCCGCCGGTGTCGTTGCCGGTTTTGACCATGTCTTTGCCGGACGCTACATGGCTGGTATCGCGTTGGGGTATGCCCGCGGCTACTTCCAGTCCAATGACAGCACTTCCGAAGGCTTCAGCGACAACTGGTATGTGTCGCTGTACGGTTCTTTCAACTTCAATCCTCTGGTGCTCGATGCCGATCTTTTCTATGCGAACACCCAGACCAGCATGGAAAACAGCATCAGCGGCTTCGGCAAGAGCGATGGCGATATCAGTGCCGATACGTTCGGCGGATCGCTGACGGCCTCCTATGTCTTCACGTTCAATGATGAAGCGACCAAGATCGCTCCCTATGTCGGTATCGAATATCTGGGCATCCACCAGCACGGCTGGAGCGACAGCGGCTACCTGTCCCGTGATTTCGGCGAAGATTTCTCGACCCTCTGGACCCTGCCTGTGGGGGTGAAGGCTTCGCATACGTTCACTGGCGACAACTGGACGCTCACTCCGTCCATCGGTCTGGCTTATGCCCGTGATCTGAACAGCTTCAATCCCGAAGCGACGGTTTCCGTGCCCGGCATGCACAGGGATATCGTCACCCACGGCCCGTCCCTGGCCCGTGACAGCTTCCGTGGCGATGTGGGGCTCGATTTCCAGATGCAGGACTTCTCCGTGTATCTCAAGTACAACATCGACGCCCGTGAAGACTTCACGAGCCATGGCGGTACGCTGGGGATCGCCTATCACTTCTAGGATCTGACCCTCAGGAACGAAACAACGTCTAGCCCGGGGCGGAGGAGGCATCCTCCGCCCCGTTTTGCATTGTCGCTCCAGTAAGACGGTCGGAGAGTGAGGCGGGCGATGCCGCAGGCAGCGCGAGGAAAGGATGGAAGGGCGGGGCGGCAGCCAAAGGCCTTTGACGGAAAGGGCTTACTTTTCCCGGGGCGGCATCTCCGCCTTGATGTGGCGCAGGAGCTGGCGCTGTTCCGGGGACCAGAGCAGGGGCTTCAGTTTGCGCGTCCAGGGCGAGGACAGGCGGGCGAACATGCCCACCAGGACGGCCGAGAGCACGGTGCCTTCGCGCAGGCCCACGATGCTGCCCAGCACGGCCAGGCCGAGGAGGCAGGAGGCCAGGACCAGCGAGCAGTCGAACAGCACCTTGATGTTGCCGAAGTTCTTGCGGGAGCGTGCCGCGATGACGATGACCAGGCCTTCACCGGGGATGACGGTGGCATTGCTCATGATCTCGAGGCTGATGCCCGCGCCCAGCACGGCACTGCCCACGATGCACATGAGGATCTGCCAGATGTAGACGTCCGTGACCAGCGCGCCGGTGAGGTGCATCCAGAAGTCGATGAACACACTGAAGATGAGCACGGCCGGGATCTGCAGGAGTTCCGCGATGCCCAGCCGGCGCCGCAGCAGGATGCGCTGGAGCAGCAGGAAGAGCAGGTTGCAGGCGAAGGTCGTGGTGCCCAGGGTCAGGCCGAAGATGGCCGCCAGCGTATAGGGCAGGGTGGTGATGGGGGTGGTGCCCAGATGGGCCTGTGTGATCAGGGCGATGCCCAGGGCGTTGAAGAACAGCGAGACCGCAAGGCTCGTATAGCGTTTGACGACATCCGAAGTTTTCACGATGGCCCCCTTGCACGCGGCATGCCCGGGAAACACGAGCCGCCCTTCCCTGGGCGGCTGCCGGGAACTGTCTGCTGGTCTGTAGTATGACCACAGAGTAATCATCAGGGCCACATGCGCAAGACCATCCCGGATATCCAGAAAATCATGACTGTTATGGAAGCGCATCCCCTTGCCCGCCGTTGGGCGGTGGGCAGGGGATGCGTTCGGGGCATGCCTCGTGTTTTTGAAAAGGCTGCCTAGAAAGGGGGGGCGGCCTGTGGGGTGGGGGATCAGGCCGCCCCCCCACCGGAAGGAGGACGCCAGGCCGGGTGCGGATCAGGGACGAAAGGATCCCGGCCTGGAGATGGATGCTACAGCAGGGCCGTATAGATCCCGCTCATGTCGGCCACCGTCATTTCCTTGGGGCTGTGGGCCAGCAGGCGTTGCTGGGTCCGCAGCACGGCCTCGGCGAAGGGCCGGGCCTGGGAAGGCTCCATGCCGTAGGCGGACAGCCTCTTGAGCGGGAGGATCTTTTGCAGCAGGGCATCGAGGCTGTCCATGGCCCTGGAGGCGGGGCAGCCCAGTTCCCGGCCCAGAAGCTCCTGGAGGTCTGCCAGGCCCGGGACCTGCTGCTGTTCATAATGCCGCAACACACCGGCAAAGACAGCGTAGTTGGACTCCCCGTGCGGGATATGGAACGTGGAGCCCAGCGGATAGCTCATGGCATGCACGGTGGCGCATCCTGCCGTACCGAAGGCAAGCCCGGCATAGGTGCTCGCCAGCAGGAAGTCGCCGAGGAGGGGGCGCAGGCCGTCCTTGCCGTGCAAAGCCACTTCCGTATAGCCGGCCAGGATGAGCCGGATGGCTTCCGCGGAGAACATGCGGGTAAAGGGGCTTGCCGCGGTGGACAGGTAGGACTCCACGGCATGGACGAGGGCATCGAGCGAACTGGTGGCAAAGACGGGATAGGGCAGCTTTTCCAGCAGCTCGGGCACCAGGACGGCATGGCGTGCGTACAGGCTGTCGTGGACGAGCCCGACTTTGATCCCGAGGCAGGTGCGGTTGATGATGGAGATATTGGTGACCTCGCTGCCCGTACCGCAGGTGGTGGGCAGGATGATGAGTTCTTTTTCCTGCTTCAGTTCCTTGCTGTCGAAAACGGCACTGGTATCACTGCCGGTTGGAGCCACCGCCAAGACTTTGGCCACGTCGATGACGGAGCCGCCGCCGATGGCGATGACACGGCGGAAATGGTGCCGGGAGGCCGCTGCCAGCAGTGCGTCCACCATGGTGTCGCTGGGTTCTCCCTGGCCGTAGTCTTCCAGGAAAAGCGCCTGGGCGCGGCAGGCGAGACCGTCGAAAAACGGTTTGAAGATATACGCGTTGCTGAGGACGAGGTCATCCTCGCCGATGTCGAAGCCTGCCAGGAAGTCCTTGCAGGTGGGGAACATGTGGATGGTCGGTTTGCAGACGAACTGTTTCATTGCCGTTTCCGGCCCGGTGTTTCCCGGGCGATGGGTTAGATGGTTTCGGCTGTGGCCGTGGCCTGCCAGACGGCGTCACAGATGCGCGTCCCGCCGTGGCAGTCGCCGATGCTGTAGACAGGCATGTCCATGCCGCGCAGGGCTTCGGCAAGCGCCGTGCGGGGGCGGTAGCCCGTGGCCAGTACGATGCAGGAACAGGGCAGGTGTTCCTCAGCATGTCCCGGCGTGCACAGGATGGCTTCCCCTTCCCCGATACGCGCGACCCGGCAGGAGGTCAGGGCCCGGATGCCGTATTCCTTCAGGTGCAGGAGCATGACGGCCCGGGAGCGGGGCTCGATATCCATGCAAAGATCTTCGCGCATCTCCGCCACCAGGGGATGGCAGCCGTTTTTGGCAAGGAAGAGCGCCGTCTCGCAGCCGACCAGCCCGCCGCCGATGATGAGGACATCCTGCCCGGGGGCAGGGTCCTGTTGTTGCAGCACCTGTTCTGCCAGAAGGAATCGTTCCGGCGCAAGCCCGGGGATGGGCGGGATGACGGGTTCGGCGCCGACGGCCAGCAGCACGACGTCCGGCGCCAGTTCGGCTATCAGCGAGGGCGTGGCCTTGGTGGAACAGCGTATGTCGGCGCCCAGATCCCGGGCCTGACGTTCCAGCCAGGCGGCGTAGCCCGCCAGCTCTTCCTTGAACGGGGGCCGGGCCGCGAGGGGGATCTTGCCGCCGCAGGCGGCCTCTTTTTCCAGGACCGTGACACGGTGGCCCCGCCGGAGTGCCGTACAGGCGGCCACGAGACCGGCCGGACCGGCGCCGACGATGAGGACATGCCGCGGGACGGCGGCCCGGCGCGACAGGGGGCGGTATTCATTGCCCACACGCGGATTGACGGCGCAGCAGATGTCGAGCCCGCGGGACAGGCGGCCGATGCAGCCTTCGTTGCAACCTATGCAGGGGCGGATGTCTTCTTCCCTGCCCTGCAATGTCTTGAGCGGCAGTTCGGGGTCGGCCAGCAGGGCGCGCCCCATGACCACGAAATCGACCTTCCCGGCCGTGATGAAGCTGTCAGCCAGGGACGCGGACGTGATCCTGCCGATGCCGATGACGGGCCTGGAGGCCTGGATGGCCTGCCGTACGGCCGCCGCTTTTTCGATATGCGTGCCCCGGGGCAGGGCCAGGGGCGGCGTCACCCACATGCCGCCTTCCCGCATGCCGGCCGTCACGTCGAAGGCGTCGATGTCCTCCCGGGCCAGGATGCGTGCTGCGGCCACACCGTCTTCCAGGGTCAGGCCTCCGCTGACGGGTTCCGCCACACCGAGGCGCAGGATGATGGGGAAGTCCGGTCCGACAGCCGTCCTGACCGCCCGGATGGCCTCCACGGTGAAGCGGACGCGATTCTCCAGGCTGCCCCCGTAACCGTCCTGCCGGGCATTGGTGAACGGGGAAAGGAACTGCTGGGGCAAATAGCCGTTGCCTGCATGCAGCTCCACGGCATCGAACCCCGCTTTTTGGGCCCGCAAGGCCGCGCCGGCATAGTCACGAAGGACCCTGTCGATATCTTCCTGCCGCATGGCGCTGGTCTCGTCATTGCCGAAACGGGTCACCGAGGGCGAGATGAGCGGCAGACCGGTCACGGCCCGGGAGGTCTGCCTGCCGGCATGGCACAGTTGCACGGCTATGCGGGCCCCCGCTGCGTGGACGGATTCCACCAGGCGCCGGAGGCCGGGCAGCAGGCCATCGTCATCGATACCGAGCTGATGCGGGAAGCTCTTGCCATCGGGACTGATGTAGGTGGCTTCCGTGATCAGGAGGCCGGCACCGCCTTTGGCCCGTTCCTGGTGGTAGGCCACCAGCCTGTCGGTCACTTCGCCCCGGGTGGAACAATAGTTCGTCACCATGGCGGGGAAGACGATGCGGTTGCGCAGTTCCAGCCGTCCCATGCGGGCCGGGAGCAATGTCGTATATGTCATGTTCTTTCCTTGGCTGTATGGCCGGTCATGCCCCGGATGTCAGATGATGCGGAAGGCGCCGGGAGCCACCTGGGGATAGCGCTCCGTGATGGCCGGGTCGTGTCCGGGCAGGATGTCGTCCACGGACCGGGTCATCCGGCTGACGGTCTCAAGGGCCTGGAGGGCCTCGGTCACGTCATAGTGGATGCCGCAGGGGGTCATTTCGCTGATGTTCCGGTAACGCGGGACGACATCGCTGCAGATGACCTTCGTCCCGCCTGCCGTCTCCACGGCCACGGACATCAGGCCGGGCGTATGGCCGCCCGTCCTCAGGCAGGTGATGCCTTCGCAGATCTCCTCGCGCTCATCCTGGATCAGGTGGACCCGTCCGGAAAAGTGCAGGTGGAGCAGATGTTCGATGGCCTTGAAGTTGTAGTGCTGCGCATAGGTCGTAAAGCGCATCAGGGGGCCGGTCACATATTCCAGTTCCTTCTGGTGCACATGATAGCGGGCATTGGGATAGAACTCGTCGCCCGCGTAGTGGTCCCAGTGCAGGTGCGACAGGATGACGTGGCGCACGTCCTCGGGTCGGACACCGATACGGTCGAGCAGCTCGAGGGGAGCTTCCTTGACCTGATAAGGGATCTTCATCTCGTCAAGGCATCGCTGGGTGAACGACTGGTCGACCAGGATGGGGCCTTCCTTCTCGTCCAGGATGCACCAGAAGAAGAACTGGGTGCACAGGGACTCCTTGATGTCGGGACGCATGTAGAAATGGTTGGTGATGACGACGGGCTTCTGGCCGGCGGTGAGGGCATAGATGGTGCGGGATGACATGGCAAGGCTCCTTAGGCGTTTTGCAGGACGTGGCCGATGAGGTGCAGGGCATTCTTGTGGAGCATGTTGTCCCGGGCTTCGTCCGAGAGCCCGAGGCGGCCGATCTGCTCCAGGGCCTTGTCCACATCCACGAAAGGATTGGCACTGGAAAAGACGAAGCGGTCAGCAAGACAGTCATTGGCGGCTTTGACATAAAGCTCGCCCCCCGGCTTGTTGATGGACGAGGAAAAATCCAGGTAGATGTTGCGGTGGCGCAGGCAGACGGCGATGGTCTCGCCGGCCCAGGGATAGCCGCCGTGGCTGACCAGGATGCGCAGGTCGGGAAAGTCGGTGGCGACCTTGTCCAGGGCCGCGGGCGAAGTGGGGCTCAGCAGGACGCCGGGCATGTGGGGCGACAGGCCCGCGGTGACGAGGAGCGGCAGGTCATGGTCGCAGCACAGGGCGTACAGCGGATAGTAGCGGGCATCGTCCAGGGCGCAGTGGGCCATGGCCGGTTCGATGGATGCCCCCAGGCTGCGCCCTTCGGCAAAGGCTTGCCGCATGGCCTTGTAGGCCTGCATCCCCTTGTGCGGATCATAGCCGTAGATGCCGATGAAAAGATCGGGGAAGGCCGCCACGCAGGCATCCACAAGACCGTTGGAGGAAGGGGAGGCATAGGTGCTTTCGATATCCCTGCCCGAAACGAGGGCCTTGCCGATGCCGAGCGAGCCCAGCTGGGCGGCACAGGCGGCAAGGGACTGGGTGGGCTTCCGGTCGAAGTCCGTGAGTTTGACGTACTCCGCGTAGACCGGGTTGCGGGTAAAGGTCGCCATCCATTCGGGCGTATTGGGTCTGTATCTGCAATCGATGATGTTCATGACTGTTTCTCTTTACTTGAGGAAACCGATCAGCTTCCAGTAGGGCACGAGGATCAGGGGGATGAAGAACGCGAAGGCCACCATGCGGATGGCGAAAGCGCCCATGATGTGGCGCAGGGTGACGGCGCCGCTCATGAAGGTGTACAGCAGGTAGCCGATCTCATAGGGGAAGAGCAGCTGGTCCAGACCGTACAGCAGGGCGTAGACCAGGGTGTAGGGATCCATGCCCAGGCTCACGGCCAGCTGGGCCAGCGGGCTGCCCAGGGCACCGACGGCCGCCATGGGGGTCATCAGGAAGTTCACGATCACGCCCAGCACATAGGAGAAGCTGATGGCCATGACCGCGCCGCGTCCTTCGAACAGGGAGGACATGTGGGCCGAGATCCACTTGGGGATGTTCAGGTCCTGCGCCACGGCGCCGATGGACATGCAGGCCGCAAGGAAGATGAGGAACGAAAGGTTGACCTTGCGCAGATCCTGCTCGGTGGCCAGGTTCATGCCGGGCATGAAGCAGGCCATGCCGACCAGGGCAAAGACGAACGCGCCGGGAAGATGGTGCCACTGTTCGGTCACGAAGGCGATGAAGCCGATGGACAGCACCAGGAAGATCTTGATCTCTTCAGCGGAGATGGGGCCCATCTCCTTCAGGCGTTCCTCAAGGACGGTCTTGAGGGAATCTTCGTTCTGGAGCCGCTCCTTGCCGCGGATGATGAAGACCATCATGATGGAACAGGCCATGTAGAAGATGGAGAAGGGCGCCATCTGGATGATGAAGTCGACATACTCCACAGGGACGCCGGTAGTGTTGGTGACGACCTGAAGGGCGAGGAGGTTCATCTCCGTGCCGGTGATGCAGAACAGGCCGGGGGCGATGGCCGCCAGATAGCCGCCCATGATCAGGGCAGAGGACATGCGGGAGCGGGTGTCCACATTGAGGGCCTGGATCAGGCCCTGGGCGATGGCGACGAAGATGACCGTGCGGGCCAGGCCGGAGGGGACGAGCAGGGTCAGGATGATGCCGGCCCCCATGAGGCCTATCATGGTCTTGGTGAAGGAGGAGCCCATCAGGATCATGCTGTGCAGGGCGATGCGCTTGCCAAGGCCCGTACGGTTGAGCACCTGGGCGATGATGAGGGCGGAGAAGCACATCCAGGGCAGGAAGGTGCACCAGCTGGAGAAGGCAACGGCCGGCTTGGTGACGAAAAGCGCATACAGGAACGTCAGGATGGCCGCGACGATCGCAGAGGGCAGGATCTCCACGGCCCAGGCGATGACGGCCCACAGGGTGATCGCCAGGAAAAGCGGCGTCTTCGGGCTGGCTATCTCCATTTCCGGGACGGTAAAGAATACGATCAGGGGCAAGCCCAGGCTGAGAGCCCACTTCCACCAGTTACCTTGGACCATGATGACCTCCATGATAATATACCGATAAGATTGGTTTTATTTTTTCTTTCGGCACTACGCTCTTTTTTTCACTAACATCAATAAGCGTGCCATTTTGAAAAAGTAATTAAAATCAAGATGTTAACAAATCGAAAATAACAAAATGAACGTAATGTTGCAGATATCCTTAGACAATATATTGAAATTATTCTAGATTATTTTTGAAACATTTAGAACGTAATGTCCATCCTGCCGGATGGGCACGGCGGGAGCCAATAACGGGCCTTTCACAAAAGGAGCCTCCATGCACCCCGGTTTTTGTGAGTCCATCATCCACGTGGGTGAACAACCTGCGGATTTTTGTGTCGTCACCCCGTTCAAGACTCTGGCCAAGTATGCCGAGGAGACGGCCCACCAGCTCAACATGCGGACCTGCATCGCCGTATCGAAGTTCGATAATGACGTGGAGGTCGCCCTGCACATCCTCAATACGGAAAAGATCAAGCTACTGGCCACACGCGGGCATGCGCTCCACATCCTCAGGAACTCCACCTCCATCCCCATCCTTTCCATAGAATATTCGGCCGAGAATTTTTTCGAGACCCTCCTGCCCTTCCAGAACAGCAACATGCGCGTGGGCCATCTCTGTTTTCCCGGCCAGGGGCTCAAATTCATGCGGATAGCGCAGCTGCTTGGTCTGCGGGGTTACAGGCTGGAAGTCGAGGACAGGAACAATCTTGAAGCGGCCCTGAAAAAGGTCAGAGAGGAAAACATATCCCTTCTTGTGGGGGGATTTGGCCTGATAAGCAAAGCCAGGGAGGAAGGTTTCCACGCCATCCCCCTGCTTTCAGAAAATCAGGAAGCCGTCTACAAGGTATTTCTTGAGGCAAAGCACATCATAGAGATGGATGCTCTGAATATACAGAGGCGAGATTTCATCAATACTGTTTTGAATATCAATCCGAATATCATCATAGTCGTAGATAAAAACTACACGATTCGCTACGCGAATGATAAAGCCCAGGGGGTGTTTGGCGTCATATCGGAGCAGATCATCGGCATGGATCTGGGCAGGATATTCCCCAGGACGGATTTCGCGCGCATCATGGGAGAAAGGAAAGGTGCCTCGGACTCCTTTATCCTGAAAGACATGATAAAGCGTGAGTTCCTCTTCACCATCGTCGATATCAAGCTCAAGGGAAATTTTGACGGCTATGTCCTGAGCCTGAACAATACGGTCGATATCCAGAAAAATGAGCGGCAGGTACGGCAAAATATCTATCAGAAAGGGAAACGCCGTTACTTCATGTTCAACGACATCATCGGCGACAGTGCCGTCATCACTCAGGCAAAGCTCATGGGGCAGCGTTTCGCGGACAGCGACGGGCCTGTACTGCTGATCGGCGATACGGGCACGGGCAAGGAGATGTTCGCCCAGGCCATCCATGCGCACAGCCGGCGGCAGGAGGCGGCTTTTGTTTCCGTCAACTGTGCGGCCGTGCCCGAGAGCCTGCTGGAAAGCGAACTTTTTGGTTATGAAGAGGGGGCCTTCACCGGCGCCAGGCGCGGGGGCAAGACGGGGCTGGTGGAGCTGGCCCACGGCGGGACCCTGTTCCTTGACGAGATAGGGGAGATGCCTTTGCGCTTGCAGGCCCGCCTGTTGCGGGTCCTGCAGGACAAAGTCGTGACCCGCCTGGGGAGCATCCGCTTCGTGCAGGTGAATGTCCGTATCATCTGTGCGACGAACAGGAACCTTTTTGCCATGGCCAGGCAGGGGCAGTTCCGGCAGGACCTGTTCTACAGGATCAATACTCTGCTGCTCAAGATCCCGTCGCTCGCAGCCCGCAAGGAAGACATCGGCCCCATCGTCCTTGCCTATCTGCGCAGGCTGCGCGGGGAAGGCCACAGAAAATTCTCGATCTCGGACGAGGCTATCGAGAAGCTGGAACAGCATGACTGGCCCGGCAATGTCCGGGAGCTGCTCCATGTGGTGGACAGGGCCATCGTCCTGGCCCGGCAGTCTGTGATCCAGGCCTCCGACATCCTTTTCGATGCGGATATCCTGGATGAGGAAGACCCGGAAACCTTTCCCGCCAGCAGGGGAGAGACGGCGTCGTGCGCCCGCCTGGAAGCGGTGCTGCAAAAATACAGATACAACAAGACCCAGGCGGCAGAGGCCCTGGGCATCTCACGAACGACCTTGTGGCGCCGGATGAAGGAATGCGGGCTGTAGGGCTGCAGCCGGCAAGGCGGAGAAAAACGACGGCCCCGCCCGGATGGACCGGGCAGGGCCTGGATTCAGATATCTATGCGGGGCTCACCCTTGCCGCAGCTGTGGAGACAAGGGGCTGTCCCTTACCGCGATACTTCACAGGATCTCCCTTTTCGAACGTCCGTGCTGCCGAAAGAGGGCAGCAGAGCTGGGGCAATGCCTGCGGACAGTATGCCGCGTGCGCTACCCCTTGGCGGACAGTTCTTTTTCAGCCTTGCAAACGGTCTCGTACAACTTCACGGTATCGTCGACGTAATCCGCGGCAGAGAGGGTACGGAAACTGTTGGCAGGAACATCACCGTAGCAGCGTCCGAACCAGAACTTGGAGCGTCCATGATAGTCATATGCATCCACGCCGTCGGTATATTTTTCCAGTATAGGGGTCGCGTTGGCGCGAGGGATATTTTTCTTGTTGCCGAAGATGGAAATACTGATCCCTGCTTTTTCCTTCTCCCACTCTATACACAACTCCCGCCCCGCACCCATGTCAGCATCATAGCATCTGCCGTATGAGACGCGTTTCGCATATTCGTTCGTGGGGTTGCCCAGGATCCCCTTCGGCAGGGCCTTGGCGAATTTCTCATGGAGCTGTCGGCAAAAGTAGGTGAAGCTGTCCGTTTTGACGCTGCTGTCATCGATCTCCTGGATGGACGTCTCCGTATCGATGGAGACCACACGGATGCTGTCCAGGATGTCGGCCATCAGGGTCAGGCCTTCTTCCGAAAGTTCGCTCTGGTCCTTTTTGCCGTTGAGGGCCACGAGTAGGTTGTTCAGCAGCTGGGAAATGTTCTTGGCCTGCGCCTTGAGCCAGTCGGACTGGGCACAAAGGCAGTACAGGGCTTTTTCCCATTCGTCATTGAAAAGGTCGCTCTTTTCCAGCACGGCCAGTTCATTAGTGTATTTGGTGCTCTCCAGCTTCCAGACCTTGTCGAGCTCGGTACGCTTCCATTGGGTGAAGGCGCTCCTTTCCATGATCCGCCGGCAGATCTCGGGGAAGTTGATATGGAGGGCCACGATGATGAAGCGGGCTTCCAGATCGTCCATGGCCGCTTTGGGCGAGCTGTCGGTGTCCTCCCGGGATGCCTTGGCGATATAGTTCAGCAGGGACAGGGTGTTCACGATGCGCTTGATGCTGCGGGGGATGCCGCCCGTGGCCAGCGTGGCATCCTCGGCGAGGCGTTTCAGCAGGTCGCCGTCTTCCCCGGCAGGCAGCCCCAGCTGTTCCAGGGCCGGTTGCAGCATGTCAGCGATGTGTGTGGCATAGGCCCCGATGGGCATGGTGAAGGGGATCTGGATGATCTTGTCGAAATACTGGCGGAACTCGCGTTCGTTTTCCCGTGATTTGGGGCCGAATTTTCCTTCCAGTCCTTTCACCACGACTTCGTAGTCGATGGCCAGGATGAAAACGCAATTGGGGATGTCGAAAATGTTCTTGGTGATGTCCAGGATTTCCACCGCCGTGGCCGGCGGTACGCGGTCCAGGTCGTCGATGAAGAACACGATCTTGCCCGGCGTGCCACCCTGCGTGATCCTGGCCACCTGTTCGCGGAGCGACTCCCGCAATTCGTGCACATGCTGGGCTATGGGTTTCTGCTCGGGCTGTTCCTCCCGCTTGTCCTCGAAGGTGCCGCTCACGGCTTCACCGGCGCCGGCGGCATTGGCGACGGCCTACACGGCGATACGGGCGGAGAGGCGCAGGCAGAATTTCAGCGCTCCCAGGGCAGCATTGATGGCCTGGCTGTTCTTGTTGACGCGATCGCGGACGTCCCGGCCCATCCATGTGGCCTGGACGACGCTCTGTTCGATGCCGTCGGCCAGTCCGCCCAGAAGGCTCAGAGCCACGTCCATCTTGCTGTTGGCATCCTGGAACAGGGAATGCTCCCAGGCATTGACGCATACGCAGAGGCTCGTGTGCGCTTCATCCTTGTCGAGCAGTTCCTGCAACATGCTGATGAGGCTCGTTTTACCGCTCCCCCAGCCGCCCTGGATACCGATGGTGACAGGTGTGTCCGCATGCTGGATGAAGAGGCTCAGGGCCCGGGCATAATCCTGGGCCTGGAGGCTGTCGCCATCCTTTGTGGAAACAGGCTTGTCTGTGATGCAGCTTTTGCTTGTCATGGCATGTCCCCTGCGTGTGGTGAGGTGGGAAGACGAGGGGCCCGGGATGGCGGAAGAAGCCGTTTTCCCGGCACAGGATCCCTCTTTACGCTGGGGAACAGGATACGAAAAAAAAGCCGATACGTCATTGCTGACATACCGGCTTTGCTGCCTTAGTGGCGGAGAGGGAGGGATTTGAACCCTCGATACAGGTTTAAGCCCGTATACTCGCTTAGCAGTCGATTGATTTTGTTTTTAACTATCTAGAATACTTGGTATTTATTTTTCAATTTCAACACGTTCTGCGCGTTATGGCGCTGCGCTACGCCATACGTACCATAAAACTTGAAAAAATACGTCAGACAATCAGCCCACAAAAGCAAGCGCCAACACATCCAGGCTAGCACTTTGCGGGTTCTTTTCAGCGTCGATTATTATACTGCCATTACATTCAAGCATGTTTGCCGGGAACTTGAAAGCGTTCTCTACCTCTGTAAATGATACATCATCGCCAACGGAAAGCATAAGACTGAGCTCCTGTATTTTTTCACGGTAGCTTGATTCTAGCCTTTCGATAGCTTGAACGCATGACTTTATGCCGCTGAGATCGCCATTTGCGCTACCATAGCTGAGGATTCCGAAAATATGCTCTTCTTCGGTATCGCGAAGGCTGTTTAGAATATGGCTGATAGCTAAGTAAGTTACTTTGAAAATGTTGAAAGATTTATCTCTAACCTGTGAAAGTATGGTTATATTGGCATGTTCGGAAATGTTTGTGGCAATATTTTCGTCTAGGATAGCATTTGGCTTGATTATGAGTATTGTCTGTTTATCTTTTGATAGTTCACATATATTTACTGTCTCTTTAGCTACTTCATCAGTACTCATATCAGAGAATATGAAAATATTGTCTACTTTTGATATTCTTTCTATAACGTCATTAATAAAGGCATCTTTGTTTGACTTCGTATCAGCCGACAGTAGTACTTCGCCAAACTTTGAGTATTGGTTGTCGGAATCTGTGATGATGCTGAAAGGCTGCTGGAGGCTGAGTTCCCTAAAATAGCCTATTTCTTCGTTGAAACTATCATTGCCAATGAAAATGAAGTAAGAATTATCCATAACGAGTTCGTAAATATCATCATTTTGCAGCTCTAGCATAAAGGTACTCCTTTTTGAGTGGTATACCAGTAAGCTGCATTTATATTGATTCTCTCGGCCTAAAAAGCTAAGATGTCCCCCGTTACGTGGCTTCTTCCCATGCGTTCGGTACGGCGCAAACTCCCGCTTGCCGGGTAAGGGAGGTTAGCCGCATGAGACGCCTTGTGCTCTTGGCGCTGCTGACGCTCCTTTGTCTGATGCTCCGGGCTTCGTCCCGGCTGTAAGCTAAAACAAAGGCCCCCGTCCGGCTGGCACCGGGCGAGGGCTAAATAATGCTGGTAAGCCATGTAACATCAAGGGGACGCTAGAGCGTCGTACCTGCCGGGGGAGTGTTGGCGCATTCTCCCGGCACCTTTTTTATAAGCATTCTTTCAGGAGATTGCAAGCCGCCCCCATAGATGCCTTTCCCGGTTTGGCCTTTAGAGATATCCCTCAATTTCCGGTAGGAGAGAGCAACAATGACTGACAACAGGAAAGAACAGGAGCGGGCAGAGCTCCATCGCGTGATATGGAATATCGCCAACGATCTTCGCGGTAGCGTGGACGGCTGGGATTTCAAGCAGTACGTTTTGGGGATGCTGTTCTACCGGTATATTTCTGAAAACCTTTGCCGACATTGAAGCCCAAGACTACAATCTTTCCGTCAGTACCTATATGGAGCAGGAAGATACGCTGGAAGTGCTGGATATTCGCGAACTCAACAAGCAGATAGCGGCAATCGTCGCTCGTGAATCCGTGCTTCGTGCCGAAATTGACAAGATAATCGCTGAAATCGAGGGATAGCGCTATGAAGCTTGACGAAATTAGTCTTGATAACGCTCACCGGCTGTATGAAAGCGGCGACATCGAAAAAATTGAAGTGGGCACCACCAGAGGCCTGCAACAGATCCACGCCTATCTTTTTGGAGGCCTGTATGACTTTGCCGGGCAGATACGGGAAGTGAACATCTCCAAAGGGAACTTTCGCTTCGCCAACTGCCTGTATTTGAAAGAAGCCTTGGCCGCCATCGAAAAGATGCCCGAAGCCACCTTTGAGGACATCATCGCCAAGTACGTGGAGATGAATATCGCCCATCCCTTCAGGGAAGGAAACGGTCGCGCCACACGCATCTGGCTGGACATGATGCTGAAAAAGAACCTCCAGCGCGTGGTGGACTGGCGGAACATAGACCGGGACAAGTACCTTCAAGCGATGGAACGGAGCCCCGTCAACGACCTTGAACTGCGCTTCCTTATTCAGCCGAACTTGACTGACCGGACGGACGACCGCGAAGTCATCTTTAAGGGCATAGAGCAGTCTTATTATTATGAAGGATATCGAAAGTGAGCTGACTGAACGAACTTAGAGAATGTCCGGCATACACCTTGCTATACCAGTTTTCTCCAAAGGATACAGGCTAAAGCAAGGTAAAGTAGTCCCATAAAA
>OLFY01000361.1_pt1 | contig 71541 bp, 59 predicted proteins | sample 1605611 | NCBI WGS metagenome assembly OLFY01 (sample SAMEA3888923, study PRJEB22519) | human gut metagenome | biome: human gut; feature: human-associated habitat; material: faeces | place: Denmark | collected 2011 | reverse complement strand
ACTTGCCCGCCAGCTCCTCCGGGATACGGTCAATGGCGAAGTTCTTCACATCCACTCCGAACTTGCGGCAGAGCATATAAGTAGGTGGTTTTGTTTATGCTGCTTTCTGGCAAGAGGACAGATGCGCTCTGTTTTGCGTGCAGCCCGTGCCGTTAGCAGAGCTGCTCCAGTTGAAAGGTCAGCTCGGTGCGGCCCACGACGGCGTGGTGGTTGTTGTAAAGGTTTTTGTCGTGGTAGCGGGGCAGAGAGCAGGCTTCCTCCGGCGTGATGACGCCGAGCTGGGTGAGAACCGAGAGGATGGCATACGGGACGATGGAGGAGGCGCCGTCCTCCATTTTGAGGGCAATGCCGATTCCCTTATCCTTGATGCCCACGGCATAGAATGCGCTGGCGCCTGATTTACAGAAGATTCGGTCGCCGAAGGCGGCCATCAGCTGGGTGCAGATGCGATCGGTTCCCGCCACCATTTCCGGATGTGCTGTCATGGCGGATGTGATGCGCCGGAGGATAGCGGCCCGGGTGGGGGCGAAAAGCGTGGGGAGGGACATGCGGGCGTAGCCCTGTGCCAGCCGGTAAAGGGGCGGCGCGTGGACCGGAACGCCGCAGCCGTCCACGGCCAACTGGACATCGGAGGTCTCTACGCCGCACATTTCAGCGAACACCGAGAGGATACGTTGCTGGACGGGGTGCTCCAAAGCAGTATAGCCTTCCAAAGACTCCCCTAAATGGCGGGCGGTGATGAGCATACCGGCGTGCTTTCCGGAGCAGTCGCAGTAGATGGGCGCCCGGGGGATGCCGGCGATCTTCAAGGCGTCCTCGGCGGGGACATACATGGGGTATTCCGACCCGCAGCACAGCTGATCAGGGGAGAGACCTGCCTTGTGCAGGATGCTCTCCACGGCCTTTACATGAAAGGGCTCCCCGTTATGGGAGGAGCAGATGACGGCCAGCTCCTGCGGGGTAATGCCATAATGCTCCAGCGCACCGCTCTCTGCCACGGGAATCGCCTGAAGGGGCTTGGCGGAAGAGCGGGCAAACGTAAGACGCTCCGGATCACCGAGCTTCCAAAGGATCCGGCCTGTGTGATCCGTTACCGCGATATGTCCCCGGTGGATCTGATCCACCAGCTCACCGCGGTATTGATAGGCAATAACAGCCATAGCATATACCTCCGTTTCTTAGATAACAAAGTAGAAAAAGCGCAGCACATCACCGTAATCATCGGCATCAAAGGCCACGGTGGTGGGAGAGATGAGGCTGGCGCCGGGATAGTGGGAGCATCCATAGGCGTCATAATGATGTACATAGGTGATCTCCACGTGGAAGTGATCGGGAAGCGCCGGAGGTGTGGCTGTTTTTGCCGCCGCCACAGCCTTGGCCATCATGTCTTCGATCTCTTCGCGGACAAGCTCCGGGGTCTTTGTCAGAACGCCGTAGCCGTGGCCGGATTTGGTTGGTACGGTCAGCAGGCCGGGTACGGTGCGCGCCGCAGCCGCACACATCCCCTCGTCGCCGCTGGCGAATAGGGTGGGAACGCCCCGGTAAGCGGCGGCATGGGCGTACATCTCGAATTCTCCCCACAGCGCGCCATTGACCGTAAGGCGGAAAATGCGGGAGCTTACCATCGTGTGGGACGTGGGATTTCCGGGGGCGGAGGCGGCGTCGTGAAAGCCGACCATCAGCACACCGTCATAGCTCTCGTCAAAAATACCGGTAAGGCCCACAATATCGTGGGTGATCCCCCGAAGGAGACGGGCATCTCTGGGGAGCAGGGCGCAGTCAATGTTGCAGCCGTCTCCGTGCATATCCTCTATGACGACCTCGTCGGCTCCGCCGGAGAAAAGGCCGCGGGCCGCGGCGGCAGCCTCCAACGCCATTTCCTGCGCCATAGGCGCATAGCAGGCGTTGGCGGAACGTGCCTCATCCCAGCAGGTCAAAGAAGCCACGCCTTCAATGTCACAAAGAATGTAAAATTTCATGCTTGAGTCCTCCTTTATCAGAAGCGTAATCGTAATAAATGCAGAGCCATAGGGATCGGGAAGTATTGGGCAAAATGTCTGGGATCCGCCAATAGCTGCTGTTAAATTGGATGTGCTTGGCTGGTCGCTTTACACGTCGAGACGTCAGAGCGTCCCGCTTGCGGGTAAAGCACCGCGGCGGAAGGTCATGACGTTTCGCTGCGGATACGCCGCAGGTAGCGGTAGACCGTGGGTTCGGAGATGTGCAGCTCCCTGGCGACCTGCCCGACGGAGCCCTTGGTCTGGAATACCCCCTGCGCTTCCAGAGAGCGGAGTATCTCCAGCTTGTCGGCGGTATGCATGGCACCGGAGGGAATACCATAGCCGAGGATGGTGGAGTGGATCAGATTGCTGGACAGCTCCGGGATGGAATCGTCCAGGTCTTCGGTATAGGCGGAGCTCTCCTCCTCTTGCGGAAGAGAAAAGGAATGGAGCAGGTTGGAGAGATGCTCCGAGAGCACCAAAATATCCTCCACATCGTGGTTCACGCAAATCAGTCCCACCAACTGGCCCTTTTCCTTAATGAAATAGGTGGAAGAGACGAAACGCTTGCCTCCCCGGGTACGGCCCTCATAGTTGGCCACATAGTCGTGCTCCTTATAGGCTCCGGTTCGCAGCAGTTCCTTGGCCAACTCCGTCATGGGGTCACCCACGCGGCGGCCGCTGAGATGCTCGTTGCAGGCGGCAATCACCGAGCGCTCCGGCGTGGAAACGTCGTGGAGGATGATCTCATAATTCTTCCCGCAGATCTCCCCCATGAATTTCACCAAGGGAATGTATCGCTCAAGACTGGCGTAGTTGCTCACTGTATCCCTACTTTCTCAACAATAATCCTTACCTGATAAAAAACTGTTACATGGTGCTGCTGAAAATCAGTGTATCAAAAATAAATGGATAAATCAACACCTAATATGCTGGAAAGCGGCGGGGATATAACATTTTTTTTGCAGAGCGAGGCGAAAAGAGCCTTCGGGACAGCGATTTAGACAAAAAATTATCAGGCTTCTTGGTACATATGTGGGGTTGACAAGGGCGGTGTGATAAATTATAATCAGAAGTGTAACAAAGTTATCAGAAGGGAGGCTCAAGGTCACCCCCCGCATTCTATTTTTAAGGAGGTATTTGTATTGGAAGCTGCAAACTACGGTATCTTGTCATTGATTCCCCTTGTGCTTACCCTGCTGTTGGCATTTTGGAAGAAGGACGCGGTCTTTGCCCTGTTCATGGGCTGTCTCTCCGGCGTTCTGCTGCTGGGGCATGACCCCGCCTTCGGCTTCTCCGCTCTGGCGAAGGAGGCTCTGGGCAACGAGGACTTCATCTGGATCCTGCTGATCCAGGTATTCATCGGCATTATGATCGCGTTCTTCATGAAGGCGGGCGTGGTCAAGGCGTTTGCGGAGATGATCGCCGGAAAGGTGAAATCCCCCCGCAGCGTGAAGCTGGCCACCTGGTTCATCGGTCTGTTCACCATCGACGACTACATGAGCCCCCTGCTGCGCGGCGTGGTCATGCGTCCCTTGACGGATGAGATGCGCGTGCCCAGAGAGAAGCTGGCCTTTATCCTCGACTCCACCTGCGCCTCCGTGTGCACCCTGATGCCCTTTATGGCATGGGGCGCCTACGTGGCCGGTCTGGTGGCGGATCTGGGCGGCCCTGTGACATCCAATGAGCAGGGCGTAAGCGTCTACATCAACGCCATCCCCTTTAACTTCTACGCGATTCTGATGGTGCTCATCACGCTGCTCTCCGCACTGGAGATCTTCCCCGACTTCGGGCCTATGCGCAAGGCGGAGCAGCGCGCCCGCACCACTGGCAAGCTGCTGCGTGACGGCGCCGTCCCCATGATGGGCACCGAGCTGGAGGAGCTGCAGAAGGGCAACGACAGCGATGTGAAGCCCAACGTCATGCTGGACTTCCTGGTCCCCATCATGATCCTGGTAGCCACCGCCATCTGGACGTACATCGCCAAGGGCGGCGTGAAGATCCTGGAGTGCTTCATCATCACCGTGATCTACATGGCCATTGAGCTGAGCATCCGTAAGGTGTTCAAGAGCGTGACCGATCTGGTGAACACCGCCGTGCAGGGCATGAAGAGTGTCATGTCCGCCACGTTGATTCTGGCCCTGGCCTACTGCATCAACACCATCACCAAGTCCATGGGCGCAGCAGACTTCCTGCTGGGCGTCTGCGAGAGCTGGATGACCCCCGCCCTGTTCCTGTCTGTGGCCTTCATCGCGGGCGCCGTGATCTCTTTCTTCACTGGCTCCTCCTGGGGCACCTTCGCCATCTGCATTCCCATTGCTGTTCCCATGGCTTACTCCTTCACCGGCGGTCAGCTGGGTACGCTGGTCTACGCCGCTGTGGGCGCCGTTGTCAGCGGCGGTCTGTTCGGCGATCATTGCTCCCCCGTTTCCGACACCACGGTGCTCTCCTCTCTGGGCGCCGCCTGCGACCACATTGACCACGTCCGCACCCAGCTCCCCTATGCGCTGCTGGCGGCGGCAGTGTCCATCATTCTGTGGATCGTCGTTGCACTGGTTGGTGGCGCTGCATGAGATACGATTTTGATACCCCCATCAATCGCAGAAATACCTTCTCCTTTAAGTGGGACTGCGATATGGATTATTTCGGCCGGGACGATGTGATCCCCATGTGGGTGGCGGACATGGATTTTGCCTGCGCCCCCTGCATCGTAGAGGCCGTACAGAAGCGCGCCGCCCACCCGGTTTACGGCTACGGCGTGCGCCAGCAGCCCTATTACGACGCGGTGATGGGCTGGCTGAAAAAGCGCCACGGCTTTGAGGTCAACTATGAGCATCTGGCCTTTGCACCTCCCGGCGTGATCTACGCCATGAACGTGGTGCTGCGCATCCTCACCAAGCCCGGCGACAGGGTCATGGTACCCATGCCCAACTACGACCCGCTGTTTGACATGGTCACCCGGGGCGGCCGGAAGCTGGTAGAGACGCCGCTGGTCTGGAAGGATGGACGCTACACCTTCGACTTCGCCGACATGGAGGCCAAGGCTGCCTCCGGCGTGAGGGTACTGGTGCTCTCCAGCCCCCACAACCCCACCGGCCGGGTATGGACCCGTCAGGAGCTGGAGGGCGTGGCGGAGATCTGTCTGCGGCACAACATCTTCATGCTGGTGGACGAGATCCACTGCGACTTCGTGCCGCCGGAGTATCCTCACACCACCTTTGGCCTGCTGGGCGAGGAGGTACTGCGCCATTCCATGGTCTGCTACTCCTCCAACAAGGGCTTCAATCTGGGCGGACTGGGTATGGCCACTCTCGTGCTGGCAGACGACGACCTGCGGTGCAAGTTCAACGAGGAGATGTCCATTGCCCAGACACGGCTGGACAACATCTTCGGCATGGCCGCCCTCATAGCCGCCTACAACGACGGTGAGGAGTGGCTGGATCAGGCCATCGCCTATGTGTCCGACAACAAGGCGTATCTGGAGCAGTTCCTGCGGGAGCGCATTCCTCAGATCCGTATGATCCCCTCCGAGGGTACGTATCTGGTCTGGCTGGACTGCTCCCAGCTGCCCTACCGGGGCATGGCGCTGGAGCATTTCATGATCAATGAGGCCAAGGTGGCGTTCTGCGCCGGCTATGAATTCGGTAAGCAGGGAGAGGCTTTTCTGCGCATGAATGTGGCCTGTCCCAGGTGTACCCTGACAAAGGCTCTGGAGCAGATGGAAAAGGCGATCAACGGTCTGTCGCTTCAGTGATACCTGTAAACGACGCACCTTGTGAGATAAGAAATTTTTTAAAGGAGAAACAGCTATGAAAAAGAGAACCATCGCAATGTTCCTGTCCGTAGCTCTGTGTCTCTCGGTGGCCTTGACCGGCTGTGGGGCAGACAAATCGCAGCAGAGCAACCCCTCTGATGACAGCAAAAAGAGCCTGACCATCGCGGTGCTGAATGATGTTGTCTCGCTGGACCCCGCGGTAAAGGACAGCGCCATCGAGATGCAGATGGCGTCTCACCTGTACGACCCTCTGGTGGACTATGATGCAAATATGAACAAGAAGCCCGGTCTGGCAGAGAGCTGGAAAGTTCTGGATGACGGCGTGACGTGGGAGTTCAAGCTCCGCCAGGGCGTGAAGTTCTCCAACGGAAACGACTTCAATGCCGATGACGTGGTCTTCAGCTTTGAGCGCATCCTCAACGATCCTACTCTGGAGATGGGCGTGTACCTCATGCGTCTTCAGGAGGTCAAGAAGGTGGATGATTACACCGTGCAGCTGGTGACCAAGATCCCCTATCCCGTGTTTCCCGGCAGCCTGGTCCATATCATGATGCTTGACAAGGAGACCTGTGAGGGACTTACCAGCGAGGAGATCGCCGCGAACCCCGTGGGTACCGGCCGGTATCGTCTGGTGGAGCATGTAAAGGAATCCTATATCAAGCTGGTCCGCAACGACGAGTATTGGGGCGAGCTGCCTGATGCAGAGACCGTGGAGTTCCGCGTGATCGCCAATGCAGCTACCCGCACCACCGCTCTCATCAACGGAGAGGTGGACTTTATCTCCAACATCCCTGTGATGGACGTGAACCGTCTGGAGAACGCCCCCAACGTTCAGGTCATTACCAATCCCAGCCTGTCCTGCAACTACATGGGCTTTGATCTGCTCAATGAGCATGGCTCTGCCGGCACCGACGATCCCAACCCGCTCCTCAACGTGAAGGTTCGTCAGGCTATCTACCACGCCATTGACATTCAGACAATCATCGATACCGTCATGAACGGCTACGCCACCGTGGCCAACTCCTATATGCCCAGCATCTGTGTGGGATATAATGCCGACGCAGAGCGTCCCGCCTACGATCCCGAGCTTGCCAAGCAGCTTTTGGCGGAGGCTGGCTATCCCGATGGCTTCTATCTCCGCATCGATGCCCGCAACGACAGTGACGTGAACGCCGATCAGGTGTCTCAGGCCATTGCCAGCTATCTGGAGAAGGTGGGCATCCAGGCCGAGGTGAACCTGCTGCCTCGCGCCTCCTTCTATGAGAAGACAAGCGCAGAGAACCTCCAGTCCTCCTTCTTCATGGCGGGCTGGGGCGACAGCTCCGGCGAGGGCATGGTCATCTTCAACGATATGCTCTATACCTACGACGGCAAGCCCGGCATGGGCGAAGGCAACCGGGGCCATTACAGCAATGCCGAGGTGGATGCGCTGCTGGATCAGGCATCTGTTGAGCCCGATCAGGCCAAGCGTGCAGCGCTGGTGGAACAGGTGGATCAGATCGCCCGGGACGAGGCCGCCTACATTCCCCTGTTCTTCAAGGAGAATATCTTCGGCGTGCGCGCCGGCATTCAGTACACCCCCAGTTGCGATGACCATATTCTGGCTTGGGACTTCACCTTCTAAGCGTACATAAGAACAGTCAATGGGAGGAGGCAGGAGGGGATCTTCCCTTCTGCCTCCCGCCAAAAGGGTGTAAGCCCGTAAATGAGGTGTTACCGTGTTCAAGTATATCCTGAAGCGGCTGGCGCAAGTGCTAGTTACACTTTTCATTGTGTCCATTCTGGTATTTGTTCTGGCCAACTTTATTGGCGATCCCGTCAATATGCTGGTCTCGCCCAAGGCTCCGCCTGAGGTTCGAGAGCAGGTTCGAGAAGAACTGGGGCTCAACAGACCGATCCTGGAGCAATATGTATCGTTTGTTACCAATGCGTTCAAGGGGGATTTCGGCAAGTCCTATATCTATAAGGTGGACGTGCTCTCTCTGATTGCCCAGCGGGTACCTGCTACGCTGGAGCTGGTTTTTGTATCAGTCGTGCTGGCGCTCGTTATCTCTATCCCGCTGGGCGTATATGCGGGCGCTTTCCCCAAACGAAAATCCAGCACATTGGTGATGGGAGGCTCCATTCTGGGCATTTCCCTGCCCTCCTTCTTCATCGGCATCATGCTGATCTACATCTTCTCTCTGAAGCTGCACTGGTTCCCCTCCTCGGGACGGGGCGCGACCGTGCCGTTCCTGGGGATGGATTTCAGCCTGTTTGCGCCCGGTGGACTTAAGTACATCATCCTGCCGGCCTTTACGCTGTCTGTGACCAACATCGCGTCTCTGGTGCGCCTTACCCGCGCCGGTGTGATGGAGAATATGCGGCAGGATTATATCAAATTTGCCCGAGCCAAAGGTGTGTCCACACGAAAGGTCCTTTTTGGACACGCCCTGAAAAATGCCTTGATCCCGGTTATTACGGTGTTCGGTATGGAAATCGGTTCCCTTATCGCCTTTACGACGGTGACGGAAACCATCTTCTCCTGGCCGGGACTCGGCAAGCTTCTCATCGACTCCATTAACTCGGTGGATCGGCCGGTCATTGTGGCCTATCTGATCCTGACTACGGTGTTGTTTGTGTTTATCAATTTTGTGGTCGACCTTCTGTATACAGTTATCGACCCGAGAATCAAATTCAGGTGATTCGCTATGGGTGAAATGAAAAAAAGGGGCGCGGCCCCCAACAAGAGCTTGTTCCGGCGCATCGCTGAGTCTGAGTTCTTTCACAATTACATGCGCAGTCCGTCCGCTATCATCGGTACGGTGATCGTGGTACTGGTACTGTTCATTGCCCTTTTCGGGCCGTTGTTTGCTCCGCAGAACCCCTATGATGTAGCCTCTCTCTCCCTTACGGATTCCTACAAGCCGCCTGCATGGGAGGCGGGAGGTGACGCCCGGTTTATTTTCGGTACCGACAGTCAGGGACGGGATATTTTCAGCTCTCTTATTTACGGAAGCCGTATCTCCCTCTTTATCGGCGTTGTAGGTACGCTGCTGGCCTGCGCCGTAGGTATCACGCTGGGACTGATTTCTGGCTATTTTGGTGGAAAGGTAGACGCTGTCATCATGCGTTTGGCAGATATCCTGCTCTCTTTTCCCGATATCCTCGTGGCACTCTTCATCATGACCATGTTTGGACGGGGTGTAAGCAAGCTGCTGGTCGTATTTACGATCATCGGATGTGTCACATACATCCGTACCGTCCGCGCCGAGGTGCTGACGGTGAAGCAGATGGAATATGTAGATGCGGCCAGAGTCATTGGCCTCCCCAATATCCTGATCATCGCCAAGCATGTGCTGCCCAACGTAATGACCACCGTCATCGTTCTTTCCACGATGAAGGTGGGCGGCCTTATTCTGGCGGAAGCCACGCTGAGCTTTCTGGGCGTAGGTGTTCCGGTCACGGAACCCTCTCTGGGCATGCTGGTCAAGAACGGCTTCGACGTGCTGTTCAGCGGATACTGGTGGATCGCGGTGATGCCGGGTCTCTACATCATGCTGATTGTGTTCGGAATCAACCTTCTGGGAGATTTCCTGCGCGATGAGTTCAATCCTAAGCTGAAGTAAGGGGGGAGCGAGATGAGCGAAACACTGCTGCAGGTGGAAAACCTGCGGACCTATTTCCACACCTTCCGCGGTGTAGTCAAGGCGGTGGACGGCATTAGCTTTTCCCTGGATGAGGGACAGGTGCTGGGCATCGTGGGCGAGTCGGGCAGCGGTAAATCCGTTAGCAGCTTTTCCATTCTGAAATTGATCGAGCCGCCCGGTGTGGTGGAATCGGACGGGATTCTTTTCCAGGGCGAGGACATTAGTAAAAAGAGCGAGCGGGAAATGATGAAGATCCGAGGCAAGGCGATCTCCATGGTGTTCCAGGATCCGATGACCTCCCTGAACCCGCTCTATACCATTGAGAAACAGATCACCGAGATGCTGGACCTCCACCAGAAGCAGATGACCAAACGGGAAAAGCACGCGCGCTGTGTGGAATTGCTGCATATGGTAGGTATCCCCAATCCTGAGGATCGGCTGAAATCCTACCCCCATCAGTTTTCTGGCGGTATGCGGCAGCGGGTCATCATTGCGATCGCCCTGGCTGCCAATCCGAAGCTCATCATCGCCGATGAGCCTACCACTGCCCTGGATGTGACCATACAGGCGCAGATCCTCAAGCTCATGGATAAGCTGGTGAAGGAGCAGGACGCTTCTCTCATCCTGATCACCCATGACTTGGCGGTGGTTTCCCAGATGGCGGATCGCATCATTGTGATGTACTGCGGCAAAATCGTGGAAAGCGGCTCCCGGGATGACGTGATCCGCCGCCCCAGCCATCCGTATACCGAGGGACTTCTTAACTCCATCCCCAGAATGGGAGAGGAGCAAAAACGTCTGGAATCCATTCCGGGTATGGTTCCCAGTATGCTGGATCTGCCCCAAGGATGTTACTTTGCTCCCAGATGCAAATACTGCCAGGATATTTGCCGTACCGTGGCGCCTGAAAACCATGAGGTTGGCCCGGGGCATTGTGCGGCTTGCCACTTTCCGCTGACAGGAGGCGAGAGCCATGAGTAAGATTCTTCAGGTGGAGAATTTGGTGCAGGAGTTCAATCTCACCAAGGATTTTCTGGATAAGGTAAAATTCAAAAACGGCCATTTTTCACTGGAAAATCGAGTGGTTCATGCGGTCAACAACGTCAGCTTTGATGTGGAGGAGGGCGAGGTGTTCAGCCTGGTGGGAGAGTCCGGATGCGGAAAGTCTACCACGGCCCGCACCATCATCAAGCTGATCGAGCCAAAGTCCGGCAAGATCATATTCGACGGACGCGATATTACCCGGCTCAAGCCGCAGGAGATGCGCCCCATCCGTCGAGAGATGCAGATGATCTTTCAGGATCCCTATGCCTCTCTGAATCCCCGGCAGAAGATCATGGAGATCCTCACCGAGCCGATGCTGTTCCACAAGCTGTGCAGCAGCAAGGCGGAGGCGGAGGAGAAGGCGATTCATCTGTTGGAGCGTGTTGGACTCAGCTCTGAGCAGGCCAACCGGTATCCGCATCAGTTTTCCGGCGGTCAGCGTCAGCGCATCGGCATAGCCCGGGCGTTGGCGGTCGAGCCTAAATTTATCATAGCGGATGAGCCGGTATCTGCTTTGGATGTGTCCATTCAGGCTCAGATCTTGAACATTCTTATGGATCTGAAGGATGAATTTCATTTCTCCTATCTGTTCATCGCACACGATCTGAGCGTGGTCAAGCACATCAGCGACAGCTTGGGTGTCATGTATCTGGGAACTATTGTGGAGCGGGCTCCGAAGAAGCTGCTGTTCTCCAACCCGGTTCACCCCTATACCAAGGCGCTTTTTTCCGCTGCGCCGACGATTGATGAGGGCAGTATTGCCGAATCTCAGGAGCTGCGTGGAGAGATTCCCAGCCCAATCCATCTGCCCTCCGGCTGTCCCTTCCATGACCGCTGTCCTATGGCTTGCCCGGACTGCGCACGGGAGACACCGGAGCTCAAAGAGGTGGAGCCCGGACACTTCGCAGCCTGCCATCTGCTGTAAAAAAGGGGATTTAGTGCGGGTGGATCACCTCGCATACCCCTGCGGGGGCGGCTATGCCGCCCCCGCTTTTTAATTCTCTATCATGGAATAGACCAGAAGGAGGAAGAAAAAATGGAACTACAACTTGTGAAAAAGTATGACGCCAGAGCATGGGACGGTGTGGTGGTCCCGCTGGGAGAAGGCAACCTGAATAGCTATCAGGGACCTTGGGAGCAGGAGCTCGCCGCAGTTCGTGCCTCGGGGCGCTTTGAAGGGAAAACGGGTGAGATTTTCCGCTTTTCTGTTCTTTCAGAGGGCGTGCTGACCCAAATTTTCCTGTTGGGTCTGGGAAAAGACTGGGGTTTGGAGCAGGTGCTGGAGAGCTGTGCCAAGGTATATCGTCAGTGTCAGGAGCTGGATCTGCGTGCGGTGTGTACCGATCTGCGGGGCGTGTGTCCGCAGTTCACGCCGGCGCTCTTCCAAAAGGCGGCAGAGGCTGCCGCTCTTACCGGCTACCGGTTTGACAAGTACAAGACGACCCCTGCGGCGCCGGGGATCGAAACGGCTGCGTTTCTCTGCGAGATGCCGGAGCGCTACGAGGCCGCCTTGGTAGAGGCGGAGGTGTCTGCTGAGGCCACCTGCATCGCACGGGATCTGATCAATGAGCCCCCCACGGTGCTTACCCCCGCCAAGCTGGCGCAGGCGGCACAGGAGCTTTTTAAGGAGACGCCTGTGAAGGTGACCGTTTACGGCAGAGATGAGGTGGAGCGCATCGGGCTCACCGCTTTTCTGGAGGTCGGAAAGGGCTCGATTTACGAGCCTAAGCTCATTGTCATGGAGTATACCGGCGCGCAGGACGTGGAGAGCCGCCTGGGGCTGATCGGCAAGGGCCTTACCTACGACAGCGGCGGATACTCCCTCCAGTCGTCTGAGTTTATGGAAACCATGCAGCATGATATGAGCGGCGCGGCCGCCGTGATGGGCGCCCTGTGGGCGACGCAGAAGCGGGGCCTTCGGATCAATATTACCGGTGTGGTGGCGGCTTGTGAGAATAAGCTCTCCGCCACGGCCTATGTGCCGGGCGATGTGATCCGCTCCATGTCCGGGCGGTATATCGAGGTGAACAACACCGATGCCGAGGGCCGTATCACTCTGGCTGATGCCGTGACGTATACCAAGCAGTGCTGCGGCGTGGATCGCATCGTGGATATTGCCACACTCACCGACGCTATTCAGACGGCGCTGGGAAATCGCCGCTGCGGAGCCTTTACCAATAACCGGGCCCTGACCGCGCAGGTGGAGAAGGGCGCCGCCGCCGCCTGTGAGCGGATGTGGGAGCTGCCCTGTGACGAGAATCTCCGCCGGGTGCTGGACTCTCGCGTGGCCCATCTGAAAAACAGCGCGATGGGCTCCAGCGTGGGTGGATATGCCACGGTGGGCGCCATGTTCGTTAAGGAGTTTGTCGAGGAGACGCCTTGGATCCACTTGGATATCGGCGGTACCGCTTGGACCACCGAATGTGAGGGAATCTATACAAAGGGCGGCATCGGATTTGGCACGCGGATGCTTTATGAGACGTTCAAGGTGATGGAAAAGGAGGGGACGCAGGTATGAAGAAGCTGGCATTGACGGATTTTGCCAAGTATCGGTATCCTTCTGCACTGGAGCTGTCTCCGGACGGCAGATATCTGACCTTTGCACTCAAGGAGGTCGACAGGGAAGGGGACGGCTACCGGTGGAATCTGTGGCTGTATGATCTGGAGAGCAGAGAGAGCCGGCAGATTACCAGAGGAGACGACCAGCGGCAGGCGGTTTGGGAGGATAACACCCATATTCTCTATAAAACCACAGAGCTGGACGAAGCTATGCGGGCACGGGGCTTTGAGGAAGAGTGGACGGTGTATCACCGCCTGAATGTATGTACAGGCGAAGAGCGCGAGGCATTCCGTCTCCCCATGTCCGTATCCGGGCTCTGGAAAATGGACGAGGGCCGTTATGTTTTCACGGGCGAGACCCATTTGGACCGGCCGAATCTTCTGGAGCTGACGGGAGAGGCGCTGGAGAAGGAGCTCGTTCGCCGTCAGCAGACCAAGGGCTATAAGGTTTTGACGGAATTACCCCTGTGTGAGAACGGGGTTGGGATGTTTAATCAGACCAGAATTACGCTGTTTCTCTATCTGGAGGCTACCGGAGAATATCGCCGGATCACGCCGGAGGACTATGATGTGAATCATGTGAATGTCCGGCCCGGTCAGGTGCTCTTCACTGCGTTCCCCTTCCGGGATGTAAAGCCGGTCACCGAGGGAATGTATCGCTGGGATGCGGAGCGGAACGAGACGGAGACGCTGATCACGCCCGACAAATACAGCATCGACTATGTGGGGCATTTAGGCCGGAAGGCGCTCTGTCTGGGACTGGTCATGCGGGACTATGGCGTGTACGAGCACCCCACATTCTTTGTGGTGGACGAAAATGGCGAGGAAAATCTGGGCCGCTATGACCGCCGGGTCAACTCCGAGGTGGTCACCGACTGCTTCTCCGGCTCCGTCACGGGACAGAGAATGGTGGGCGAGACGCTGTATTTCCTCAACACGGACGGCGTGGGCTCCGGCTTGTGCGTATGGACGCGGGAGGCCGGTGTACAGACGATCTTCGGCGGCGACGACTACCTTATTGATTTCGATACCAAGGACGGAAAGAGGTTCCTCTTCTCTGCGGCTGTGGGTCTGAAGCTTCCTGAGGTGTACCTTTGGGATGGCGGCCAGCTGGAGCAGCTGACGGATTTCAACGGGGCTGCACTGGAGGGCGTGACCATTTCCGTGCCGGAGCGGCTCACCTTTACCAACACGGACGGCGTGGATATCGACGGCTTCGTGATGAAGCCGGTGGGCTACGAGCCGGGCAAGCGGTATCCGGGCATCCTTCATATTCACGGTGGGCCGAAGATGGTGTTTGGCCCGGGCTTCCACCACGAGATGCAGCTTTGGGCGGCCTCCGGCTTTTTCGTATGCTACTGCAACCCCAGAGGAAGCTGCGGCAAGGGAAATGCCTTTGCCGATCTTCAGGGCAAGTACGGAGAGGTAGACTTCCGGGATCTGATGGAGTTCACGGATGAGGTTCTGCGGAGGTATCCCGAAATCGACGCAGATCGAATGGGCGTTGCCGGCGGTTCCTATGGCGGCTTTATGACCAACTGGGTCATCGGTCACACGGATCGTTTCCGCTGTGCCGTGTCCCAGCGAAGCATTGCCAACTATGTGGGGGATTATCTCCTCTCGGATATCGGCTACTATTATGTGCCTGACCAGCAGCTTGGCACCATTTGGGAGCATCCGGAGCGTTTGTGGAAGGCGTCGCCCCTCACCTATGCCGACCGTGTTAAGACGCCCACACTCTTTATTCACGCAGATAAGGATTACCGCTGCACGCTGGCCAACGGTCTGGAAATGTTCGCGGCACTCAAGCTCCATGGCGTGGAGAGCAAGCTGTGCATGTTCTACGGCGAGAACCACGATCTGAGCCGAGAGGGAAAGCCCTCCAACCGCATCAGCCGACTCAGCGAGATCCTGCACTGGATGGAGGAGCACTTGAAGGAAGAATAAGGGGGAGCCAACCGGCGGCTTCTGGCAGAGTGTGTGCCGGAGCATTTGCCGCGCTTAAACCTATATCCCTTGGAAGCTGTCTTTTTTACATGGCGATTTCAGTGGACAGCGGCCACAGCACCGCGTCATACAGGTATCGCGGAAGCATTACGCCGAGAGCCCACCTTCTTGAGAAGGTGGGCTCTCGCTGTAAGCACACGAAATGAGACGCTTTATTTCTTGTCAAACAGGATGAACAGCAGGCTGGACAGGCACAGCAGGAAGGGATAGAACAGCAGGGGGATGATGCCCTGAAAGATGCAGGAGAAGGTGTCCAGCAGGGAGGCGGAGCGCTTGGGGCTGATGCCGTATTCCTCCGCCACCTCCTTGGCGATGGGGCCTGCCATGACGATGGCCACGGCGTTGTTGGCGGTGGCGATATCCATGAGGCCCACCAGCAGGCCGATGCCCAGCTGGCCGCCCCGCTTGCCGCGGAACACCCGGCGGATGAAGGCGAGGATGCTCTCGAAGCCGCCGTAGGCGCGGATGAGGCCGCATAGGGAGGCCACCAGCAGCGTTACCAGAATGCGGCGTACCCATTCCATTTGATCGGCAGCTTTGAGTGCTTCGGTCACGCCTTCTTGCCTTGCCATATCGGAAACGATGATTTCCATACGCTCGTTACAGGCTTGGTCGATCTCGGCAAGGTGCCAATGCAGCGTTCCGCTTGTGAGCAGGCTTGCATAGAGAACCGGACGATGTTCTTTCAGATAGCTGCGGCGCATACGCCCGTACTTGCCGATCTGGTATTCTGGTTCGCCCGGCAGCGCAAGGTTCGGGATAAGATAATCACCCTCCTGACGGTAAGTGCCGCCCATTTCTTCAAAGATAGATTTCATAAAGTTCAGCTCCTTTTTGTGTTGATTTGCAGCGGTTATAAGGCTTTTTTGGCTCCTTTCCTACAACTGCTGTTCCATTCACCACAAATGAGCCGCAGTCATATGTATTAGATGGGAGAAACCATCCTCTACATAGTAACTCTTGGTTCTGAATACTGTTGTTCTCTCCGTCCAAGCCGTCATCCTGCGAAAGGCGGCAGTAAAGAGCTGTGATTTTTTCCTGGTCTGCATTTTTATTGACTGTCATAGCGTTTAACTCCTTTCCGACAGCCGAATCAAGCAATGGGATATATGCCATTATATTGATTTCGGCGATTTCTTTCGATTGTGCGGTTGACTCCACTCCTTCTGCAAAAGCAGATCCTTGAACTGCTCCAACACGCACTGCCGCCCCTTGGGGTCATAATGAGTCGTAACATCATAAACCGTGCCACCGATTTTCATATAAAAATGCGAGTCGGCATTGTTTTCAAAAAGTTGATTATACGGATATTTTTGAATGAATTGTTCCATAGGGACACCTCCTCATCTTTCATCCCGATTGCGCTGGCGGACGAGATATTTGCGATAATGATCGCAAGCCTTGATGATAAAATCTTCTGATTTCTTCGCATCCAGCCCTTGCGGAAGAACCCCCCGCAGACGGGAGATGGGGACTTTCACTGTTTCTCGCTGGTTAGCTTTTTCCTCTGACATGATGGTTTGAATGGCTGCCTTGGTCAGCGATCCTTCCCGGTCAGCCTTGTGCATCCGCCATGCCTGTGAATAGGACGGGGTGCAGTCATTAATGGCGCATTGCTCCAGCACCTCCCGCTGGCTGGATTCGTCAAGAAACGAAAGCTCCACACCGACAGACAGGGCGATTTCGCCTTTATGTGAGGTTAATGGAAGGTAAGAATGTGACATATGAATGATATTTGCTTATATATTGATGCCTTAAGGGCACTAACAAAGATATTGACACTGTTTCAGGGTGCTTCACTGCGAATCACCTGGCTCTATCATGGTCAGCGGTTAACGATTGTTACAATGCTACAGCTTATCCTTGCTGAGCGTCGGCTTTGCAAAGATAAGGGTATAGAAATTAACAATACAATCCGGTTTGAAGAAATTAACGGAATAACGCCAGCGGCAATTTGGCTACTGTCCGATTTCAATTTTAGCGTGGTATTACCTGATAACACAAGCAAAAAAGATAAGTAGCCGATTGCAAAAGAAGCAAATTGATTTATGCGAGCAACCTTGCCTAAATGATAGTTTAGCAAGTTTTTTGGATTGGGTGAAAAGTAGTCCAACATACAGAAATGAGATCTACTCCAACTATATCAGAATGGCGCTAGGATTAACCCCCTACTCCTGTAAGTACCATTCATGCTTGGGTAAAACGGTTTATGGTGACGCCGGCGGCAATGGTGACGTACAGGCCCAGCTGAGGCCGTTCCGCCGTCACCAGAAAGCTCTGGAAGGTGTTTTGCAGCATATAGGGGATCAGGCCCAGCAGGACGATACGTCCGCAGCTGATGCACACCGGCAGCATGGTCTCGTCGGCGCCCAGCAGCCAGGGCATAGGCGTGAGAAAGGCAATGCCGCCGATGGTGAACACGGCACCCAGCCCAATCAGCACATAGATCAGCAGGAAGAAGATCTCGTTGGCACGCTTTTCGTTGCCGGCTCCCAGGGTGTACGCCACCAGCGCACTGCCACCGGTACCCAGCATGAAGCCCACGGCACCCAACACCATGAGAAACGGCATAATGAGGTTCACGGCAGCAAAGGCATCGGAGCCCACAAAGTTGGACACGAAAACACCGTCCACCACGCCGTAGATGGAGGTACACACCATCATGATGACAGACGGCAGAGTGAAGCGCAGCAGTTTTCGATAGGTGAAGTGCTCGGATAGTTGAATACGCATGAAAAGAAAGTCCTCCGCAATAATGTCCGAAACCGGACAAGCATATTTTAGTACGATTTCGTACATAAGCCAAGAAAATCTTTCGACGGCCCTCCGCATTTTCCTTGCATTTCCACATGGGATAGAATATAATACTTCCCGATAGATACGGACAGTGGCAATGCGCTGCAAAGGCCCGTGGGGTCAGGCGCAAAGCTGAACAAGGGAACGGGGACGAGCCCCACGTTGACCAACACCGTGTGCATCGAGGTGTCTATCCCGCCGACGAAAGTCAGCCATTGGAAGCGTGCTTCTGAGAAGGCAGGGGAGATCGCCGCTTGAGATGCGAGCCGGGAGACCTACTGTTGCCGTTAGAATGATCCCAGGAATGGTTATGGTGTTATTCTGCCACGCAGGATGACCCCATATTTTTTTTGCGCCTGCTCCCGTACACTGCGGGAGCGGCGGCACAGAGAATGAGGAGCATATGAAGAAGATTCGACCCTATCTATGGCGGGGCGGAGCGCTGGTGCTGGCGGCGGCCTTGGTGGTGCTGCTGGTGCTGTCCGGGATGGGCCTTTCCACGCAGGAGCCGGAGCCGCTGCCCCAGCCCCCGGCCCAGACTATCCGCACCGAGGGACAGGGAGGCGCCTCCCAGCAGGAGAAGCCCAATGCCCCGGAGCAGCCGGAGGATCCGGAGGATGAAGAGCCGCCGGAGGAACCGGAAGAGCCGGAGACTCCGGAGCAGCCGGACGAGGAGCCGCCCCAGGAGGAACCCGATGCCCCGGAGCAGCCGGAGAATCCCACAGACAATCCGGAGCAGTCGGAGCAGCCCGGCGATAATCCGCAGCCCGGCGATAATCCCGGCAAGGGCGATAACGACGGCCCCGGCCCGGTGGACCCGGAGCCCGGTCCCTCCGACGATACCAGCACCCGCATCATCACGGATCTCAGCAACTGTGAGATCACCTATAACCAGTTGACAGATGACACGCTGCCCTTTTACGCCTATCTCATCAACCCCAACGGCGAGACGCTGAAGGTGAAGCTGCAAAACAGCGATACCCCCATGAACGGCCGGTATCTCACCAGCGCCGACGGCAAGAACTACACCGCTCGGATGGTGCGGAATGAGACCAACCACATTACCCTCTACCGCAAGAAGGGGAACACCACGGTGGAGGAGGTTCGCTTCTCCATCCGGTATGTAGCACAGAAGGCCGATGAGGATCATCCCACCATCGGTGAGCATCCCCCCACCATCGTCACCAATCTGGACGGCGTGACGGAGACCAGCAACCGCAACTTCACCCTGACGGTGAAGGCCACGGCCTACACAGGCTCTCCCCTCTACGCCAGCCAGATCGAGGTGCAGATGGACGGAAAGCGCATCACAGGCCCCACCGGCGGCCCGGTGTACGAGTATCAGCTCTACTTCCCGGATCCCATCGTGGGCGATACGGTGGAGCACACCATTACCATCCGGGCCTGGGACGGGGAGGGCAACTCCGCCTTCGTGTCCTATCGCGTTCTCTACCGCTTCGTGGATACCGGCGACGTCATCGGCACGGCCTATATCGTCATCGACGCCACCACCGTGGGACTGGATGTGATGGAGGAGCCGTATACCTACAAAATTCGCCAGAATACCCCGGCCTCCTATGCCGTTATCGAGGCGCTGGAGGAGTGGGGCTACGAGTACGAATACTCCGGCTCCATGGACGTGGGCTTCTATCTGCGGCGCATCAGCCGGGGCGGCATGATGGACTATCCCGCCATCCCGGAGAACCTGTGGAGCAAGATCCTGCAGGACGGCCTGACCCTGACGGGCCAGACGGATAACAACAGTCTGGGCGAGTTCGACTATACTCAGGGCTCCGGCTGGATGTACTCTGTGGGCGGCAATACCTATGCCGGTAAGGGCCTGTCCGGCTATTACCTCACCGACGGCGATACCCTGTATCTGCGCTTCACGCTGGCCTACGGCAAGGACATCGGCGGATACAGTTCCACCGGCGGCAGCTACGGTCTGCTGCCCAGCTATTGCGGTAAGTGGCTCAACGGCACCTACATTGAGGAGCACGTCTGGGGTGAGCCGACACAGACAGTGGCGCCGGACTGCACCCATCCCGGCGAGATCAGCACCGTCTGCACCGTCTGCGGCGATCGGAAGGATCAGCAGGAGGTGCCGCCTCTGGGGCATGATTTCGTGGAGACGGGACGCACGGAGCCGGGAGAGGACGGAACACCGGGCTACATCGAATACACCTGCTCCCGCTGCGGGGAGCAGAAGCGGGAGCCGATCCCGGCGGTCAATGCCGGGTGGATTCCCCGGCGGCGCAGACTGCCGGACTACGCTATGACAGGAGCGAGATGTGAACGATAGAATGAGAAAGGGCTGCTGCCGCCTGCTGACGCTGCTGCTGACACTGGTGATAGTGATTCCCGCCTATGGGCAGGAGACGCTGGATGCGCTGGCGGCGGCGCAGGGCTGCACGGCGGAGACACTGCTGCAAAGCGACAAGCTGACGGCGGGAGACTCCGTCAGCGACTGGGTGGCCATCGCCGTGAGCCGGGCCGGTACGGAGGGGGATACCTCCGCTTACCGCAAGGCACTGGAGCGCTATGTGACCCGGATGTACCGGGAGGGGGGCTTGGACCGCTTGCGAGCCACGGAGTGGCAGCGCACCGCCCTGACGGCGCTGGCGCTGGGAGCGGACCCCACCGCCTTCGGCCGGGACAAGAACGGTCGGTCGGTGAACCTGCTGGCCGACGGCGTATATCAATTCACCGCCGCCAAATCTCTGGGAACACAGGGACTCAACGGCTGGATCTTCGGCCTGATCGCTCTGGACAGCGCCCGCTTCGCCGTGCCGGAGGATGCCGTCTACACCAGAGCCACTATTTTGCAGGCACTGGTGGCAGCGCAGGAGCCGGAGGGCGGCTTCGGCCTGACGGTAGGGAACTCGGACGTGGATCTGACAGCCATGACCTTGCAGGCGCTGGCGCCCTATCAGAACAGCACAGTGACGTATACCGGGAGCTCCGGGGAGTCTGTGACCATCCGGGAGATGGTGCGCCGGGCACTGGCGTGGCTGTCTGACCAGCAGACGGCGGAGGGCGATTTCATCAGCTGGGACGCCGCCAATCTGGAGAGCACGGCGCAGGTCATCATCGCCCTGTGCAGCTTGGGAGTGGACCCGGCCACGGACGCCCGGTTCGTGAAAAACGGCATCAGCGCCGTGGACGGGCTGATGCGCTACCGGCTGGACGACGGCACCTTCCGCCATATTCTGACGGACGGCTCCGATGTCATGGCCACGGAGCAAGCCCTTCTGGCACAGGAGGCCATGGAGCGGCTGTCCGCTGCCCGCCGGAGCCTGTATGACTTCCGGGAGGAGATACCGGAGGATGTGAAGATGCAGGTGGCGGCCCTGAACGAGGCACTGACGGATGTGGCGGTGGCCACGCCGGAGGAGGTGCAGGCTCTGTATACCCGGTATCTGGAAATCCCCGCCGCCGAGCGCAGCTATGTGTTCGCTGCCGGGGCGCTGCTGGATCGGATGCAGGAGCTTTCCCTGGAGATCACGCCGGAGGATCCGGCGCAGGCATATGAGCTGCGGGTTGCGGCGGAGGTGACCACCTCCGGTTCCGGCGCCGTAGTATGGATCGCCGCAGGCGCCGCCGTGGTAGTGGTGGCCGCAGGCATCGTGATTTGGAGCAAGCGGAGGAAAATATGTACGAAGTAACGGAGAAAATTCTGCGGGAAGTGCGGAAAGTCATCGTCGGCAAGGACGATGTGGTGGAGAAGGTTTGGATCTCCATTCTGGCCCAGGGCCATGTGCTGCTGGAGGACGTGCCGGGGGTGGGTAAGACCACCATGGCGCTGGCCTTTTCCAAGGCGCTGGGGCTGGAAACCAAGCGTGTGCAGTTCACACCGGACACCATGCCCTCGGATATCATCGGCTTTTCCCTGCCGGAGCAGGGGCGGATGGTGTATCAGCCCGGTGCGGTGATGACCAATCTGCTGCTGGCAGACGAGATCAACCGTACCTCCAGCAAAACCCAGTCGGCGCTGTTGGAGGCCATGGAGGAGGGCCATGTCACCGTAGACGGCGTGACCCACGATCTGCCGGCCCCCTTTGTGGTGCTGGCCACTCAGAACCCCATCGGCTCTGCCGGTACACAGAATCTGCCCAACTCCCAGCTGGATCGCTTCCTCATGAAGCTGAGCATGGGCTATCCCGATGTGGGCAGTCAGGTGCGCATCCTGAGGGAGCGCAGCCAGCAGGAGCCTCTGGAGCAGGTGGAGCCGGTGATGCGCCGGGAGGAGCTGATCGCCGCCATTGCCAGGGTGCGTCAGGTCCATGTGGACGACCAGATCTATGATTACATCGCCCGGCTGGCGGAGGTGACACGCACCCATCCGCTGCTGAAGCTGGGTATCAGCCCCCGTGGCGCTCTGGCCCTGTGCCGCACGGGTAAGGCAAGAGCCTTCGCAGAGGGACGGGATTTTGTGGTGCCGGAGGACGTGACGCAGATGGCGGAATATGTGTTTGCCCACCGTCTGATGCTTTCCTCCAAGGCCCGCCTCAACGAGTACACACCGGAGGCCATCGTGGCGGAGGTGCTGGCGCAGACCCAGCCGCCGGTGCTGTCGGAGCGGCGGGCATGAGCACGTTGCTGTGGCTTTTGACGGAGGCCGGACTGGTGCTGTGCTGGCTGGTGACGCCTTGGGCGCCTGCCCCGTGGCTGGCCCTGTGCTGGCTGATGGCGCCGCTGGCGGGCTGGCTTGCACTGCTGCTGACAAGGAAGCGGTCGCAGGTACGGCTCACCTGCCCCGTGACGGCGGAGAAGGGTAAGCCCTTTTCCGTGACGGCGGAGGTGCGGCAGGGTGTCCCCTTCGGCCGGGGCAGGCTCACGGTATCGGTGGAGAACACCGTTACCGGAGAGACGCACCGGGAGAAGCTGACCCTGCATCAGGGCCGGGGAGCGTGGCAGGTGCAGAGTGCCTGCTGCGGCTGTCTGGTGATGCAGGCGGCGGAGCTGGTGCTGTGGGATCTGCTGGGCGTGCTGCCGGTGAGGATCCCCTGCACGGTGCAGGGACGCATCTGCGTCATGCCGGATACCTTCCCCATCGAGGCAGACCCGGTGTCGGCCGTGAGCCGCCAGACGGACTGCGAGGAGTACGCCCCGGACGTCCGGGGCAGCGATCCTACGGAGATCTTTCAGATCCGGGAATATGTCCCCGGCGACAGTCTGCGTCAGATCCACTGGAAGCTTTCCGCCAAGGCAGGACGCTACATGGTGCGGGATGCGGCCAAGCCAGTGGATCACCGATTGACCATCTATGTGGAGCGCCGCACGGCCCCGCCCCGTCTGGCGGACGGCCTGATGGAGGCGGCGGTGTCGCTGTGTCAGGCCTATGTGGATCAGCCCTTTCGACTCATGTGGAGCGGGGAGACCACCTCTGTCCGGGAGATCACCGGGGAGGAGCAGCTGCCCGAAGCGGTGACGGCGCTGCTGAAAAGCAAGGCACAGGAGGAGCCGCAGCCGCCGGAGCTGCGTCCGGAGGGGAAGCTGCTGTACTGCTGTACCCAGCTTCCGGCGGACGGGCAGCTGCCGGAGGATGCCGTCGTGCTGCTGTGCAGCGATGAGCCCTGCGCCGGGGAGGGCGTGTGCCGCTTCACCCCGGAGGATATGCAGGAAATACTGGGAAAATGGATGTGGAATTAGGAGCTTTTGGTGAAAAAACAGACAGTTTCATTCCAATTTGATACGACGCCGGCCCCATTCAGGCCTCTGCGCCCCACGGATGCGGCGGCGGGCGTGCTGCTGCTGGCAGGCATATGGGGCCTGCTGTGGCAATGCCTGCGCCCGGAATCGGTGCCGGGCCTGCTGTGGCTGGGCGCTCTGGCGGCGCTGGGCCTTGCGGCGGGACTGCTGCTGCGGTGGGATCGGAAATGGCAGCGGGCTGCCCTCTGCGGAGCGCTGCTGGTGCTGTTGGCGGCGGGCATACTGCTGCGGAGCCACATCAGCGCTGCTTTGGCGGGGCTGGGAGACTTGTGGGGTCAGTGGCGCTTTCAGCAGACCGGACGGTACACGCCGCCCTATGTGGGGGCGGGCAGCGTCTGGTGGATGCTGCTGCCTGTGGGGGCTGTAACGGGCCTTGCTGCGGGTCTTGTGCTGCGGCAGCGCTGGCGGATATGGCCGGCGGCCGTCTGCGCAGCAGGACTGCTGGCACTGCGTCTGGCGGGCCTTGTGCCGGGGGGCTGGTGGTTTACCTGCTTCCTGCTGGGGGTGCTGCTGTGCTTTGTGCAGGGCAGTGCCATAGGCCGCAGGGCCAAGGCTGTCACGGCGGGAGCGCTGGCGCTGGTGCTGCTGATCGGACTGCTGCCGGAGGGCCTCTCCGGCGGCGCATCCCCCACGGCGCTGGGACGGCGGCTGGGCAAGGCCCTGCACCGCTGGCGCTATGAGGATGCCGCCGATCCCCTGCCGGAGGGAGACATCTCCGGCTCCGGAGCCTTTTCCCCCGGACAGGAGCCGGCGCTGCGGCTGACCATGGATCACTGGACGCCCCTGTATCTGCGGGGCTATGTGGCGGGGGAGTACACCGGCACCGGCTGGCAGCAGCTGGCGGCCCGGCGCTTGACGGAGGAGGCTCCGACGCTGTATAGCCTGCAAAGCGGCTATTTCTTCCCGGCCCAGCAGCTGGCAAAGGCCAACGGTGAGGCCGAGAGCGAGAACCATGTGACCATTCAGGTGCTGGGCGCCTGCCGCTCCGTGGCCTATACCCCCTATGGCGGGGGCGACGGGCTGGAGAGCGCGCTGGATGCCCGTGACCTCACCGGCGAGGGCATGACCGACCCCACCCAGCGCAGCTATGAGGCGGCGCTGTACCCAGTGGAGGAGAGCTACCTGCTCCAGCAGCAGCTGGCGCAGGCGGAGACGGACAGTGACTACCGGACGGGGGAGAGCGTCTATCGCCAGTGGGTCTATGACCACTATCTCACGGTGCCGCAGGACACCTACGACGCCCTGACGGCGCAGTTCACCCCCGGTCAGGGCTGGAACACCACTCAGGCCAAGACGGAGATTAGTCGCTTTCTGGCGGCCAACCTGACCCTCCGGGAGGGGACGGTCACCCCGGCCACCGGCGACGTGGCTGCGTGGCTGCTGACCGGCGCCCGACAGGGGTACAGTGTCCACTATGCCACGCTGACGACGCTGCTGCTGCGCTGCTGCGGCATCCCGGCCCGGTATGTGGAGGGCTATGTGGTGACCCGGCAGCAGGCAGAGGCCCTGCCAGACGGGGCGCAGCTGACCCTGACCCAGCGGGCCGCCCATGCCTGGGCGGAGTACTATCTGGACGGCGTGGGCTGGATCCCCTTCGACACCGTCCCCGGCTACGAGGAGAACATCGGCTACCAACTGCCGGAGGACGGCGACCCGGCGGAAAACGAGAACGGCACGACCTACACGGGGCAGAATCAAACGCCCCAACAGAACCAGACCGACATCTCTCAGGAGCCCCAGGACGACCACAGCCAGCGGATCTTTATCCAGAGTGTGCTGCTGGCCTTGGCGGCACTGGTGCTGGCGTGTCTGGCAGCCATGGCGCTGCGGACGGTGCTGCTGCGGCGAAGGCTGAAGCGGCAGCGCAGGCGCTTTGAGGATCCCGACGGCCGCGCGGCCTGTCAGGCTATGCTCAGCGCCCTGCACCGGCAGCTGACGGCCTTGCAGCCGGGAGCGTGGAGCGAGGCATCCCCCCAGCGGCAGGAGGCCCTGACGGCCCTGCTGGGCGACGAGACGGCCCGGCAGCTGACGGCGCTGGAGCAGGAGGTCTGGTTCAGCGACCACCCCATCGAGGAGCCCCAACGCCAACAGGCGCAGAAGCTGCTGGAGGGGACGGAGCGTCTGTGGCGGGAGCGTGTCCCGGCGGCCAGACGCTGGAAACAGAGGTTCCTCACCTGTCAGGTGATTTGAATCATAAAAGAACAGAAAGGAGTATGAAAGATGAAAGAGAAGACACATCTCGGAAACCGCCTTCTGTCGGTTCTGCTGACGTTCCTGATGCTGCTGTCGCTGCTGCCTTCGGCGGCGCTGGCGGCGGACACCCAGCAGATCGCACTGATGGCGGTGACGCAGGACGGCTTCCTCATCGAACCGGAGTATGTCACCTATCACTCCGGCGACACAGTGAAGGATGTGCTGAAAAACAGCAGCCACACCTTCAGCGGCATCGACAACGGATACATTACCGCTATCGATGGCACCACCGACAACTTCAGCATCCATTACGACGGGGATGGATACAAGCTGGATCAGTCGGCGGATGGCCTGACGGCAATCTGGTTCACCACCAACTCGGGCCAGATCTATGGAGCAAACCTCCAGCAGCTGGCGGCCAACATGGCGGTCTACAACACCGCTACCAACGGCCTGAAGGATTACAAGGCCGCTCAGGAGGCCTATGATGCCGCCGTGAAGGGCTTCTATGCTGCCACGGACACCACGGCCAAGCCCCTGAACGATGCGCTGTTCAGCGCCATCGACAAGCACGCCAAGTTCCTGGAGGGCAAGACCACGCCGCTGACCATCAGCGCCACCATGGGCGGCGAGGCCATCACCCCCGGCGAGGCGGTGTTCACCAGTGAGTTCGGCACCGTTGTCACGGTGAAGAACACCAACACCGTGGACCTGATCCCCGCCACCTACACCTTCGACCTGTCCGACGGCGAGTTCCGCCATGTCCGTGGCACGCTGGAGGTGAAGGAGGGTACCACCCTCACCGCCGAGCTGCCTGCCGGCCAGTGGATCAAGTCCGTAGGCATTGGTATCGACAATTTCTGGAAAATCTACGGCGAGATGCCCAAGCTGGACGTTACCGCCGCCGAGGGCACCTACCTGATCCCGGACCATGCGTACAACTCGCTCTATCCCTATTTTGAGGCCGGTGATGGTGTCAACAAGACCAACATCCGTATCTACAAAGCGGGCGACCCCAACGGCAACAAGGCCCGCAGCTGGGAGAGCAAGGCAACTGCCCTGACGGATAGTGTCGAGTCCAACAGCCTGAAAAATTCGGACGTGGTGTGCGAGGCCCGTCTGAAGGGCGGTACCTATGAGCAGTATCAGACCTACACGCTCCACCTGATCCGCACTCCCAGCCTCAGTAATCTGGCGGCTGCGGACTCTGTGTCCGGCCTGGCCCTGAGTCCGACCTATGATAGGGCCACCGATACCTACAACGTGGTCACGTCGCAGGATCAGGTGAAGATCACCCCCACGGCTCTGTGCAGCGGCACTGCCATCACCGTGGCCGGGAAGTCCACCCAGAGTGGTTCCCCCGTGACGGTGAACCTGGCGGACTGCGAGCAGGATTCCGGCAAGAAATACCTGATCCCCGTGGTGCTGACGGCCAACGGCCAGAGCGTCACCTATACGGTGAAGGTGCAGAAGCAGGCTACCGTCTCCGTGACACTGAATCACGAGGAGGGGCTGGATGTAAAGGTGTACAGTCAGACCGGCGACTGCATCGAACCCACCTCCTCCACTGGCACGGCGGACACCTATACGCTGACGCTGGGGCTGGGGTATACCTATCTGGCCACCAAGGACGTGTATTACCACGCAGAATGTGCCTTTCAGGCCGTCCCCAACAGATCCTATGATGTTCCCACCCCTGTCACCGGGGACTGGCTGACGGGTCTGAGTGCCAGAACCGGCAACAATGCACCGTTGTGTGATATGTCCCCGACGTTTACGGAGGGTACCCATGAGTACACCTTTACGGTGGAATCCAACTCTTCCATCTTCCAGCTCCAGCGTGTCAGAGCGGATAGCACTTATCAGACTACGATATACTACCACGGCCATCCAAACACCAATTTCTCTGCGAACAGCTACGAGAAAGCGGTGACTACTGCCGACACACGCTTCTATTCACCGCCGCAGTTCATGGCCGTGGGCGGCTATGGCAACACTGCCCGCCTGAAGGTAGCCCAGTCCAAAACGGTCAACGGCGCTACCCTGTATCAGGACTACTTCATCAACGTCAACCGCACCATGACGCTGGATTCCCTGTCCGCCAAGGACCAGAACGACGTTGTGGTTCCCCTGAATCAGGGCGGCGACACCACCAAGGCCACCTTTACCAAGCTGGTGTATGACTACACCGCCGATGTCAGCGAAAAAACCTCTGAGCTGCGCCTGACCCTGCGGCCCCTGGCCTCCTACCGGATGGATGCAGATATGACAGTGACTGTGGCCTGCGGCGACTGGAGCCGGAGCATCACCTATGATAAAGACCACAGGCCTTCTGACCGCCAGACCGTGGAGGTCCCCCTGAAGGCGGGTTCTGCGGCGGCGGAGACCATCACGGTTACCGTCTCCCACAAGGAGACCGGCAGCATCGCCGGGACCTACACCATCAAGGTCAATAAGCAGGCTCCCATCGAGACCACCATCACCACGACCCCCGGTGATGCCACGGTGTTCCTCACCAGCGACGTCACCGGCGACCGCATTCTGCCGGGGGACAAGGGCATCTACACCCTCGACAGCGGCAGCAGCTACACCGCAGTGGCGACCCGCTACGGCTATGTGGGCCAGAAAAAGACCTTCACCGCCGGCGAGGCCAACAAGGCCGTCCAGATCAAGCTGGAGAAGGCCCCCGACAGCACCCTGAAGGATATCGAACTGCCCACCGACTGGCCCCTGTTCCGCAAGAACGATGAAAACAACGGCGTGGTGGATGTGCGCACCCCCATCACCGCTGAGGACACCGTTCTGGTGTGGGCCAACAAGCTGGGCGAGGGCTACAGCGGCAGCGCTGTGGGCAGCCCCATCATCGTGGGCGGCTACCTCTATACCTATTCCGGTACCACCGTCATGAAGGTGGATAAGGAGACCGGCCTGATCCTCAAGACCGGCACCATGGTAGGCGGCTCCTCCTTTGCCATCAACTCCGCCACCTACGCCGAGGGCATGATCTTTATCGGCCTTGCCAATGGCCGGGTGCAGGCCTTCAATGCCGAGACGCTGGAGTCCCTTTGGGTCTATCGGGATGCGTTGGGCGGCCAACCCAACTGCCCCATCGCCTATGCAGACGGCTATATCTACACGGGCTTCTGGAACAGCGAGACCAAGCAGGCCAACTTTGCCTGCCTCTCTGTCACCGACGAGGACACCACCAAGACCAACGAGGCCAAGCTCCCCACCTGGACCTATACCCACAACGGCTTCTATTGGGCCGGTGCTTACGTCAACAGCGACTTCGTGCTGGTGACCACCGATGACGGTGCGGATGGGTATGTCACGGGCCGTGGTTCTATCCTGTCTCTGAACCCCAAGACCGGCAAGCTCATTGACAGCCTGCAGGCCACCAACGTGGGTGACCTCCGCAGCAGCGTCTGCTACGATGAGGAGACCGAGGCCTATTACTTCACCTCCAAGGGCGGCGACCTGTATCAGGTGAAGGTCAACGCCGACGGCACTTTTACCAAGGGCTCTCTGCGTCGCCTGCATCTGGATAATGGCGCCGACAGTGCCTCTGCGCCTCCCATGAGTACCTCCACCCCCGTGATCGCCAACGGCCGTGCCTACATCGGTGTGTCCGGTACCAGCCAGTTCGGTGCCTATTCCGGCCACAATATCACGGTGATAGACCTGACTTCCTTCTCCATCGCCTACTCCGTGCCCACCATGGGCTATCCTCAGACCAGCGGTCTGCTGACCACGGCCTATCAGGACAAGGACGGCTATAACTACGTCTATTTCTTCGATAACTTCACCCCCGGTAAGCTGCGGGTCATCCGGGATATGCCCGGCATGACGGAGGTGGATCACAGCTACACCACCATGGAGACCTACAGTAAAAACGGCGAGGAGCACACCATCGAGACGGCCTATGTGCTGTTTACCCCTGACGGTGCGCAGGCGCAGTACGCCATTTGCAGCCCCGTTGCGGACGAAGAGGGCAACATCTACTTCAAGAACGACTCCGCCCAGCTGATGCGGCTGAGCAGCCGTATCACGGAGCTGGAGGTCACCCAGCAGCCGGACCGCACCACCTACAGCAAGGACGATACCTTTGATGCCAAGGGCTTGAAGGTCACCGCCCATTATGCCAACGGTGCCACCAAGGACGTGTCCGACTACCTCAAGTACACCACAGATCCCCTGACCACGGATGACACCGAGATTACCATCGGCATCAACCTGGAGCAGCTGGTGAAGGACAAGCTGGAGAACCTGCCCGAAAATCTGAAGAATCAGACCGCCAAGTGGCAGCAGTATCAGGATAAGGACGGCAAGGCCGGCGTGGAGTGGGAGATCCCCACCACCAGCGTGACCATCACCGTGGAGGAGCACCATAACTATGGCGAGCCCACTTGGACCTGGAACGATGATTTCACCGCTTCCGCTGTCTTTACCTGCACGGATGACGACGGCCATACCCAGACGGTGCCTGCCACCGTCACCGACGAAGTGACCACCGAGCCCACCTGTGATAAGGAGGGCCTGCGTACCTATACCGCTAAGGTCACCTTTGAGGGCAAGGACTACACCGACACCAAGACGGAGCCTATCCCCGCCAAGGGCCACACCCTGACCGCTGTGGCAGAGGTACCTGCCACCTGCGAGACCGCCGGCACCTCCGCTCACTGGAAGTGCGACGTCTGCGGCAAGCTGTTCAGCGATGCCGAGGGTACCACCGAGGTCGCTCTGAAGGATCTGGCCATCCCTGCCACCGGTCATGCCTATGGCACCCCGGTGTGGAAGTGGAACGATGATTTCACCGCTTCTGCCACCTTCACCTGCGCTAATGATGCTTCCCATGTGGAGAAGGTCGATGCCACTGTGACCAGCGAGGTTACGGAGGGCAGCTGCGAGGTTGGCGGTACCCGCACCTACACCGCCAAGGTCACCTTTGAGGGCAAGGAGTACACCGACACCAAGACGGAGCCTGTCCCCGCCAAGGGCCACACACTGACCGCCGTGCTGGCAGTGCCCGCCACCTGCGAGACCGCCGGCGTGGAGGCCCACTGGAAGTGTGAGGTCTGCGGCAAGCTGTTCAGCGATGCCGAGGGAAAGACCGAGACGACGCTGGAGAAGCTGGCTATCCCTGCCACCGGTCATGCCTATGGCGCCCCGGTGTGGAAGTGGAACGACGATTTCACCGCTTCTGCCACCTTTACTTGCGGCAATGATGCCTCTCACGTGGAGACGGTGAACACTGCTGTTACCAACGAGGTGACCACCGAGGCCACCTGCGAGGTTGATGGCGTGCGGACCTACACCGCCAAGGTCACCTTCGAGGGCAAGGAGTACACCGATACCAAGACCGAGGTCATCTCCGCCACCGGTCACGACACGGAGCTGGTGGGTGCCAAGGATGCCACCTGCACCGAGGACGGCTACACCGGCGACGAGGTCTGCAAGGTCTGCCAGACTGTCGTGAAGCAGGGCGAGGTGATTCCCGCTCTGGGCCACGACTACAAGGATGGCAAGTGCAGCCGCTGCGGCGCTGAGGAGCCTACCACTCCCGTGGAGCCCGGCAAGCCCGAGCAGCCGGAGAAGCCCACCACACCCGATACCCCCGCCACCGGCGACAGCAGCAACATGACCGCCCGGTGGGTGGTGCTGGCTGTGGCTGGCCTGGGCATCATCGCTCTGGTGGTGCTGCTTGTCACCAAGCGCAAGAGCAAAGAGGACTAAATCGGCCTGTTCCAACGAAAAAAGTCGCTCCGGCAGTTGGGAGAGACGCATAACGAAGTAATTATATAGGATACGGTGCAGTCTCTGAAAAGGGGCTGCACCGTGTTCTGCTTTATGCAGAAGTCTTGAACTGCTGCGGGTTCTGGCGTATCTCCTCCATTGCCGCCTGCATCTCTTTTTCTGTAGGAATAGTGAATAGCCCAACGGCGGTGAAGTAAATATCCACCTTGACTTTCTTGCTTTCCTTGTCCTTACTATGGACTTCAATACGCCGAATCAGCGCATTAACGATCTCCGGCGTAAGCTGTCGAATGTCCGTATAATCCCGCAGCGCTTTCATCAGCAGCCTCAAATCCACCTTGGTTTGCTCCGCATCCAACAGCTTTTTCTTGCCGTCATCTACGAGCTCCAACAGGTCCTTCTGCTCCTTTTCGTAGTTGGCGGTCATTTTTGTAAAACGCTCATCGGTGATTTTTCCGGAGATATTCGCTTCAAACAACCCTTCAATGGCTTTATCGATTGCTTGGATGCGCCGTTCACTGGTGGTAATGACCTGCTTCAGCTTCTGCACCTCGGACTGTCGTGCAGCGGTATTGTTTTTTGCCAGCAGATACAGGAAAATCGGCTCATAGCACCGCACAAAGTCTGCGAGACTACCCACCGCTTCCGCCACGATCTGCTCCAGCACCACATTGCGGATATAATGAATATTGCAAGTCCCTCGTCCGGAATTGTAGTTGGCGCAGCGGTAAAATTCCTGATTGGGTTTTAAGCTCTTGGCGGCGCAGAAGTGCATCTTAGCTCCGCAGTCGGGGCAAAACAGCAGGCCTGCAAACAAGCTCGCCCGTCCGGTTTTCGTATTTCTGCGTTTATGGCTGCGAAGCTCCTGCACACGGTCAAACAGCTCTTCGGATATGATCGGCTCCTGTATATTCGGAATGATTTGCTGCTCCGTGTAGATACGCTGTTCCTCCTTTGATTTTCTGCAATTATTGTAGCAGGAGAATTAGCGTAAATCGAATGTACGGATATAAGAAAATCACCGAGAAAAGTCTGTGATAGACTGATCTCGGTGATTTTCCTTGCCATTGCTACGCCTGACAACTAAGTCCTTTTAACATTTCGTTTTCAGTCCGTGGCTTTGCAACTCAGTTTTTCTCCCATTGCCGATTCAGCTGCGGTGATAATTTGATTTACTGCCTTATCAACGAAAACCGAACCGTTTCCGGGCTTTTTCGGGCCCGGATTTCTTCTTTCAAACCATAGATTTTTATGGAGTTTTCAGAGCAACTGACCGGATTTGAACTGGAGGATCTTATGCCTTGGACAGTTTCCAACCTCCAGCGCCCTTTTAGAGAGGACTTTTCTCTCGAAAAAAGCGGCATCATCGCAGAAAAAGAATCACAAATATTTGGGCGTCGTTTTGTCGGCTTTGACAGGCCGAAAAAGCGGCGCCCTTTTTCATTTCAAAAAGGGCGCTGGTTGTAGCATTAATATTTTGTGGGCCGGAGTCTTAGCAATAAGATTCCGGCCATTTTTTTGTTTCAGAGAGGAGTTCGCTTATGCCGCGCTATTTCATGCGAGACACGCCGCTGCAGGCGATGGAGCAGTTGATGATGTCTCAGCCTGGACAAAAGCCCCGAGGCGGTGGGATATACCGCAGCCCATTTCATTACACGCCTAAAGATGTGGCGTGCGAATACTGCCAGAACTATGTCCGCGAGCATTCGTGCCGCCTGTATGAATGCACCTGTCTGGAGGAACGGATCGAAGCAGGTGTACTAGAGCTGAATGAGTTTGTGCGGGACTGCTTCGCACCTTCTATGGGGCCGCAGCTCCGAAAACGGATGCATCAGCAATTCAGAGAAGGGAAACCTCAATTCTTCCTGTCAGATGCCCACCGGCGAAGATGGACACATTGACGGGAACGCTGCTGGCGTCTGTCTAACCGGAACAAAGCGGCCCTCCTCCTGCTCACGGCATACCACGGAGATATCCAAGCAAAAAGCTCCCGGCATACCACGCGCGTGGTATGCCGGGAGCCTTTTTGCGCGAAATTTATAGGTGTATGCCGCGGCGCAGGTCAGAACGCGAACGGGCTCCGCCCGGTGTCCGTGTCATGCGCTCTGTCCGCCGCGCCGGGGATGACCTCTACGATCATCAAACCTCACTCGGCACTGTTCAGGCCTTCATCCCACTTCCAGCTGCGGATCTCGGGCAGATCCACACCGTTGTCGCGGATGTACTGGCGATGCTCTACCAGCTTATCCTGCATCTTCTGGACCAGGTATGCGCCGCGATTGCCCAGCTGCGGCAGACGGCGCACCGTGTCGATGACCAGATCAAACCGGTCAATGTCGTTGAGCACCCGCATATCGAAGGGCGTGGTGATGGTGCCCTCCTCCTTGTAGCCGCGGACGTGGAGATTCCGGTTGTGCCGGCGATAGGTCAGCTCGTGGACCAGGGTGGGATACCCGTGATAGGCGAAGATAATGGGCTTATCCTTGGTGAACAAACCGTCGTATTCCTCGTCGGTCAGGCCGTGGGGATGCTCCGTGTGGGGCTGGAGCTTCATCAGATCCACCACATTTACCACACGGATCTTCAGCTCCGGCAGCTCCTTACGCAGAATGCTGACGGCAGCCAGCGTTTCCAGCGTAGGTGTGTCGCCGCAGCAGGCCATGACCACATCCGGCTCCTCGCCCTGGTCGTTGGAGGCCCAGCTCCAGATGCCGATGCCCTGGGTGCAGTGCTTCACCGCCTGCTCCATGGTCAGCCACTGCTGGCGGGGGTGCTTGCTGGCCACAATGACATTCACATAGTTGCGGCTCTTGATGCAGTGGTCAAAGCAGCTCAGCAGGCAGTTGGCATCCGGCGGCAGATACATCCGCACCACATCCGCCTTCTTGTTGGCCACATGGTCCAGGAAGCCGGGGTCCTGGTGGGTGAAGCCGTTGTGGTCCTGCTGCCACACATTGGAAGCGAGGATATAGTTGAGGGAGGCGATGTCGTGCCGCCAGGGCAGCTCACTGCACATCTTCAGCCACTTGGCGTGCTGGGCAAACATGGAGTCCACGATGCGGATGAACGCCTCGTAGCTGTCAAAGAAGCCGTGACGTCCTGTGAGCAGGTAGCCCTCCAAAAAGCCCTCGCAGAAATGCTCGGAGAGCATGGAGTCCATCACCCGCCCGTCGGGGTCCAGGTGGTCGTCAATGCCGGGGATCTGCTGGTCCAGGAAGCGGCGGCCGGTCACATCGAAAACGGCCTGAAGGCGGTTGGACGCCGTTTCGTCCGGCGCAAAAATGCGGAAGTTCCGGGCGTCCATGTTCAGCTTCATCACATCCCGGACGTAGGTGCCGAGAACATACATATCCTGGGCCTCCACGGAGCCGGGGGCTTTGACGTCCACGGCGTAGTCCCGGAAATCGGGAGTACGCAGGTCCCGCAGCAGCAGACCGCCGTTGGCGTGGGGATTTGCACCCATGCGCCGGCTGCCCGCAGGGGGGAAGGAGGCTACCAGCTCCACAGGCGTACCGTCGGCGTTAAACAGCTCCTCCGGCCTATAGGACCGCAGCCACGCCTCCAGCTGGGCCAGGTGTCTGTCCGTGTCCGCGCCCATGGAGATAGGCACCTGATGGGCCCGCCAGCAGTTCTCCACCGGCAGTCCGTCCACCTCCTTGGGGCCTGTCCAGCCCTTGGGGGTGCGCAGCACGATCATGGGCCAGCGGGGACGCTTGGCTTCGCCGGATTTCCGGGCCTCCCGCTGGATGCGCTTGATCTCGCGGATCGCCGCGTCGAGAACGGACGCCATCTGCTGGTGCATGGTCATGGGATCGCTGCCCTCCACAAAGTAGGGCTTCCAGCCGCAGCCAAGGAAGAAGCACTCCACCTCCTCATGGCTCATGCGGGAGAAGATGGTGGGATTGGCGATCTTGAAGCCGTTGAGGTGCAGAATGGGCAGCACCGCGCCGTCGGTAATGGGGTTGACGAACTTGTTGCCGTGCCACGAGGTGGCCAGCGGGCCGGTTTCCGCCTCGCCGTCGCCCACCACGCAGGCGGCGATCAGATTGGGGTTATCCGCCACCGCACCGAAGGCGTGGGCCAAGGAGTAGCCCAGCTCACCGCCCTCGTGGATAGAGCCGGGGGTCTCCGGTGCTACGTGGCTGGGAATACCGCCGGGGAAGGAGAAGCGCTTAAAGAGCTTCTGCATTCCCTCCTTATCCCGGGTGATATTGGGATACACCTCCGTGTAGCTGCCGTCCAGCCAGTCCTGGGCCACCATGGCGTTGCCGCCGTGGCCGGGGCCGGAGAGATAGATCATGTCCAGGTCGTCCCGCTTGATGACCCGGTCCAGGTGCGTATAGATGAAGTTCTGCCCGGGGCAGGTGCCCCAGTGACCCACCACGGTCTGCTTGATGTCGCTCCTGACGAGAGGACGCTCCAGCAGGGGGTTATCCAGCAGATAGAGCTGGCAGGCGGTCAGATAGTTGGCAGCACGCCAATAGGCGTCGATCTGCCGGAGTTCCTGTTCGCTCAGGGGTGCCTTGCTGCCAAGGCGCACACGGGATCTCAATGCGGACATGGGAATTCCTCCTTACAAAACAAAATATGAGATCGTTGCGGATGAAAGAAAACATACGGTCACAAAGAGGCGCATGGCTGCGCCGTCAGATGTGGAGGGCATCCTCGAAGTAGGTGGTCCGGACAAGCTCCTCCACGTTCTCCAGCCGGCGGCTTTGCAGCGTTTCCAGCAGGCAGCGGTGGGCGGCAATCAGCTCATCGCCGCGCCCGGTGTTGAGCATAGTGGCTACCGTTTCATAGCGCATGGCATGGGTCAGGGTGCGGACGACGCGGCTGATCTTGTCGGCCAGGGGGTTCTTTCCCATCTGTGAGATCAGGTTGTGGAAGGTGTTATCCACCTCGAAGAAGCGGTCTACCACATTTTCACCGCTCTGCACGATGCCGGTCATCTGATCCAGTATGGCGGCCAGTGCGCGGCCCGCCTCCTCATTGTATTTTGCGCTGGCCAGCCGCATAATGCCGGACTCCACCATTTCCCGCAGCTCCATCAGGTTTTCGGAGGAATCCTGATTGAGGATGATGCCATAGATCATGGGATCGATCATGCTCTCCTGAAAGCCGCTGCAGACAAAGGTACCCTCCGCTCGCTTACTCTCCAGCACACCCAGATACGACAGGATCTTGATGGCCTCCCGCACGGAGCTGCGTGCAACGCCCATAGAGGCGGCCAGCTCCGGCTCAGGCGGGATGCGGTCGCCGGGCTTGAGCTCCTTGCTGCGCATAGCGTCCGTCAGACAGTTGATGACGCTCTGCACAACAGACTCCTTCTTTAAATTCTTCACATAAGCCGGGGTTTCACTCATGGCAGTTTGCTCCTCTCCTTATACGCTACTATGTATAACATAGTACAAAAGGCGCTCTGCGTCAAGAAGGAACTTCCATACGGTACATGGAAAAGGCGCCAGACGGCAAGATATTTGCCGCCTGACGCCTCCAAAAGCGCCGCGCCGGCTTTGCTCAGCGGCCCAGATAGATGGACTGCTTGGCCAAAACCAACTGCAAAAGCAGATCGTTGCAGGGGGTGGGGACGTGATGCTCCCGTCCCAGACGGCACACAGCACCGGTGATGATGCGGATCTCCGTTTCCTTGTGGTGGGTCACATCCTGCACCATGGAGCTGATGGTCTCGTCGGTCATTCTGGCGACCTCGAAGGCGTGCTCCAGCTCCGCGTCATGCTCCAGCGTGCAGCCGCAGGCGTTGGCCACCACGATGGCCTCCTCCACCAGCATACGGGCCGCCTCGTGGGCGTAGGGATTGGCGTCTACAAAGCCGTTTTTCGTTTCCAGCAGGGCGCTCATGCCGTTGATGGCTACATTGGCCAGCAGCTTGTGCCAAATGGCGTTCATCACATTCTCGTGAACCTGTACCTCCAGGCCGGCGGCACGCAAGCCCTCCGCCATGCGCTCCACATTTTCCATGGGAGCCTTCAGGGAACCCATGTTGGTAACGCCGGTGCCGGTGTGCCGGACATGACCCGGCTCGATGGGGGTGGAGCCGAAGGCGGTGTTGCCGATGATGATCTGCTCCTCGGGGACCACCTTGGCGATCTCGTCATAGTTGCCCAGACCGTTTTGCAGGCACAGGATCATGGTGTGCCTGTCGATCATAGGCAGCGCATTGCGGACAGCCGCCTCCAGGTACTGATAGTGTACGAAAACGATCAGCAGATCCACCACGCCGATCTCCTTGGGATCGGTGGTAGCCATGGCGGGACGATAGGATACGGTTTCGCCATTCCCAACGCCGGGAACGCATTCATCCAGCAGAATGCCGTTTTTCCGGATAGCCTCGATGACCGGGGCATAGGTGTCCAGCACACAGACCTCGTGTACCTTGGAAAGATAGCTTGCATAGCAGCTGCCGATGGCGCCGCAGCCGACAAATCCGATTTTCATGGAAATATCCTCCTGTATGTCTGATTTATTTCCGGGCCAGCTCCTGGGCCAGCTCCACAATATGCTCCACCGTCACGCCGTTGATGGCCAGCAGACGCTCATAGGGAGCGGACTGACCGAACTGATCCTGAATACCCACGCGCTTGACGATGCCCTTGCCCATTTCGGCAGCCACCTCGCACACGGCGGAGCCGAGACCGTTGAGAATGTTGTGATCCTCCACGGTGATGATCTTGCCAATGTCGTTGACGGCGGCGGTGACGGCCTCCACATCCAGGGGCTTGATGGTGTGCATATCCAGAACGCGGGCGCTGATGCCCTTGCCTGCCAGCTCCCTGGCGGCCTCGATGGCCAGACGGACGGTATCGCCGTTGGCGATGATGGCAACATCCTTGCCGTCCTGAATGGTGTGAGCCTTACCAATGGTGAACTCCACATCCTCGTCATAGATCTGAGGCACTGCGTCACGGGTGAAGCGCAGATACATGGGACCGTAAGTCTCAGCGGCCTGCCGCACCAGCTTGCGCGCGGCGTTATAATCAGCGGGCATGATGACCGTCATGTTGGGGATGGTGCGCAGCACGCCCATGTCCTCAATGGACTGGTGAGAGGCGCCGTCGTTGGCGGGGGTCACGCCGCCGTGGGAGCAGGCAAACTTCACATTCAGGTTGGGATAGCAGACCTCCTGACGGATCATCTCGCACATACGCAGAGATCCGAACACCGCGTAGGTTACCACGAAGGGGACCTTCCCGCAGGTGGCAAGGCCCGCGGCCAGACCGGCGCCGTTTTGCTCGGCAATGCCCACATTGATATACTGCCCGGGCAGCTCCTTGCGGAAATCACCGGTCTTGCAGCTCTTGCCGATGTCGATATCCACGACCAGCAGGTCGGGATTTTCCTTGCCCAGTGCTACGATCTCGTGGCCGAAGCCGTCGCGGGTGGCGATATTCTTCTTTTCGCTCATTTCATGTCCCTCCTTGCTTAGTGAACCAGCTGGGCCTTCAGCTCAGCCATGGCCTGCTTATACTGCTCATCATTGGGGGCGACGCCGTGCCAGCCGCACTGGTTTTCCATAAAGGAGACGCCCTTGCCCTTGACGGTGTGTGCATAGATGCACTTGGGCTTGCCGTTCCGGGAGGCGTAGCACTTATCCAGTGTAGCTACGATCTCCTCCATGCTGTGGCCGTCGATCTCCAGCGTTTCCCAGCCGAAGGCGCGGAACTTCTCACCCAGATCGCCGTTGGGCATCACCTCGTCGCAGGTGCCGTCCAGCTGGAGATTGTTGTTGTCTACAAAAACGATCAGGTTATCCAGCTTGTACTTGTGGGCGGTATTGGCAGCCTCCCAGATCTCGCCCTCCTGCGATTCACCGTCGCCCACCACGCAGAACACCTTGTAGTCCTTGTGATCCAGCTTCCCTGCCAGCGCCATACCAGCGGCGCAGGCCAGACCCTGTCCCAGAGAGCCGGTGGAAATATCAATGCCGGGGCATCTGTTCATGGAGGGGTGTCCCTGCAGCATGGAGCCCTCCTTGCGCAGCGTGTCCAGCTCAGACTCGGGGAAGAAGCCGACGCTTGCCAGGCAGGCATACTGGATGGGGCAGACATGACCCTTGGAGAGCACCATGCGGTCGCGATCCGGCCAGCGGGGGTTCCTGGGGTCGAGGTTCATGTACTTGAAATAGCAGGCGGTAACAAAATCTGCGGCGGAAAGAGAGCCGCCCGGATGGCCGGACTGGGCCTTGTAGATCATGTCAATGACCTTCATGCGCATTTGTACGGCGGTGTTTTTCAGCTCCTGAATGGAAATGTCTTTCATAAAAATCACCTCATAATAACATTTTCGAAGGGGTATTGTAATATGTCTGACAAACTATGAGTACAGTATACTCCTTTGTCGGACAAAGTCAATAGGGTTTTTGACTTTTTTGGTTTTCTACAAATCAGAGGGCGGCTTTTTGTACAAAATGCGGGAGCAGCTATCCGTTCCGGGGCTTTTTTGCAGGAAAGCTCCGGGAGGAGAGGTACCCGGAGCTTTCCCGCAGGGTCAACCAATAAGCATGGTGGAGAGAGCGGGGATATAGGTGACGAGGAGCAGAACGACCAGCTCTGCCACAAGGCAGGGGACGATGCCCTTGGTGATCTCCTCGATCTTGATCTTGCCGATGCCGCAGGCCACATACAGGTTGACGCCCACCGGCGGCGTGAACAGGCCCACGGCCAGGTTCACGATCATCACCGTGCCCAGATGAATGGGGTCAATGCCCAGCTGCAGCGCCACCGGCGCGAACAGCGGCGTGAAAATGTACAGCGCGGAGGTGGAGTCCAGGAAGCATCCGGCGATCAGCAGGACGATGTTCACGATGATGAAGAAGATGATCGAGCTGCCGCCGGTGACATTCATCATAAAGCCCTCAATGGCCAGATCCAGCCGGGCGCGGGTGAGCACATAGCCGAACAGCGTGGCGCCCATGGTGATGAACATGACGGTGGCCGTGGTGCTGCAGGAGTCAATGAGGATGTCCTTGATCTTCTTCAGGTCGATCTCCCGATAGACGAAGATACCCACGATCAGCCCGTAGAACACGGAGACGGCGGCCGCCTCGGTGGGGGTGAAGATGCTGCCATAGATACCGCCGAGGATGATGACGGGCATCAAAAGACCCCAGAATGCATCCTTGAACGCTTTCCAGCGCTCCTTGCCGGTGGCCTTGGGAAGCACCTTCAGATCCATCTTCCGGCCGACGACCAGCGCAGCCACGATCAAGCCTGCGCCCATCAGCAGACCGGGGATCACGCCGGCCTTGAAGAGGTCGGTGATGGAGGCGTCCGCAATAGAACCATACACGACAAAGGTGATGGACGGCGGGATCACCACGCCGATGGCGCCGCCTGCCGCCATCAGAGCGCAGGAGAAGGCGGCGGGATATCCGGCCTTTACCAGGGCGGGGATCATGATCAGGCCCAAGGCCGCCACCGTGGCGGGGCCGGAGCCGGAGATCGCTGCGAAGAAGCAGGAAACCACCACGCAGACCATGGCCATGCCGCCGCGGATGTGGCCCAGGCACTTCTCCGCCAGATTGATAAGGCGGCCGGAAATGCCGGCCTTTTCCATCACATTGCCGGAGAGGATGAAGAAGGGGATCGCCAGCAAAACAAATTTGCTGCTGGCAGAGGAACACAGACGGGGCAGCACGCTCATAATGGCGTCCAGAGGCTTACCCGCACCCTGCGCCAGAATAGCGCCTACGCTGGACATACCCAGACACACGGCGATGGGTGCGCCGAACACCAGCAGCACCACAAAGACGCCCAATAATACGATTCCGACCATTATTTCTCGCCCTCCTGTTCTTTATATTCCTTGCACATGACCAGCATGGTCTGGAAAAAAGCAATTGCCGCAAAGGCTGCGCCGATGGGGACGAAGGCCCCATAGATCCACTCGGGCCACTGCATATTGGCAGTTTCCTGACCCAGCCGATACTGGCTGATGACCATCTGTACACCGAAAAACACGATCAGCAGACAGAACAGCACGGAGATGCCGTACATGACCAGCTGGATGATCAGCCGCGTATGGGGACTGACACGGTCGGTGATGATGGAAAGCCCCAGATGCGCTCTGCGCCGGGCCGCGATGGCGGTACCCATAAAGCTCATCAGGACAAATAGGTAGGTGGACATTTCATCCGAAACCGCCAGAGAATGCTTGAACAGGAAGCGGGCGATGACGTTTGAAAAGACCAGCACCGCCATAATGGAAACGCACGCGCAGGAAACGAATTTTTCGATTTTCTCAAACATATGGATCCTCCTCATTCAATGCCGAAAGCGGCACAGGCGGCTTCGCCATATTGGGCCTTCAGCTCAGCCGTTACGTCACTTACCGCGTCCTTAAAGGCCTGAAGCTGCTCCTCCGTCAGGATATCCACCTGCATACCGGCGTCCTGGAAGCCCTGGATCAGCTCGTCCTCCTCGGCCTCCAGCCGATCGCGGCCCCATTCGCAGGCATCGGAGGCGCACTGCTGGAGAAGCGCCTGTGTATTTTCGTCCAGGCTTTCCCAAACCTTTTTGTTGGCCACAAAGAGATCATTTTCGTAGCTGTAATTCCAGATGGTCATGTACTTCTGAATTTCATCCATCTTGGCGGATTTGGTCACGGAGCAGCCGTTTTCCTGTCCGTCAATGGTCTTTTGCTGGATGGCGGTGAACACCTCGCTCCAGCTCATGGCCGTGGGACTGGCGCCCAGCGCCTTGAATACGCCCATATATACCGCCGAGCCGGGGACACGGATCTTCAGATCCTTCAGATCCTCCGGTGTGGTGACCGGATGCTTGCTGTTGGTGAGCTGGCGGAAGCCGTTGTGGAAGGAACCCAGATACGTGATGCCCTTTGCATCCAGCAGCTCTGCGTAGTAAGCACCGCCGGTGGTGTCGATGACCTGCCGTGCCTCCTGATAGGAGGTAAAGGACCAGGGCAGCGTCGCCACGGACATCTTGGGCTCTATGTTGGCCAGGACGCAGGTGGCATAAGCTCCCAGATCCGCTGCGCCTACGGCGATATACTCCACGCCCTTGGTGCTGTTGCCGCCGGCCAGCGTGTCGTTGGGAAACACATCAATGGTGATGCTTCCGCCTGAACGCTCCGCCACCAGGTCTGCGAAGTGGTGGGCTACCAGCGAGTCGATTTGCGTGTCTGTTCCGTTGACCGCCATGGACAAATTGATTTTCCGATATGCGCCGTCCTCACTGTCAGAGGCCGTTGTGCCGCTGCAGCCGGACATCGTGCCCAGCAGCAGTACGGCACCCAGTAGTAATGCGAGCCATCGTTTGCACCGATTCATGTTCCATACCTCCAGCAAAACTTCGTCTTTTGTCATGTGTCTGACAAAGGCATTTATAGTATAGCAAGCCCCATTCTTTTCGTCAACCCCTATTGAGAATTTCAACAATTCGCACTATTCTGACAGAATGGTTTTGTGCAAAACGGAGGGACTGTTCCTTGGCCGCCTGTGCCTCTCCTGCAAGTTCAAGGAGGAAACGGGCGAGAGTCTGACGGACGTCATCCTGAAAGAAAAAACGGAGAAGGCCAACGCCTCCTCCGTTATTCGGATAAGCCCCTCGCCGCTATCGGCTCATATCCTGGCTTTTCCTTTCCGTCAGTATGGAAACCCTTTTCAAATCCGAAAGCACTTATGCAGGGCTTTATACTCACCCAACGCCAAAATCGTAATGTCATCGGACAATATGGTGTCCGGCGTAACGGAAACATCCGTTTCTCCTGCGCGTTTGATGCCAAGAATGTTGATGCCAAACTTTCTGCGGACGTTCAGCTCACCAACGCTTTTCCCGATCCACGCCTCCGGCACCTGCACTTCAAAGATGGCGTGCTGCTCGTCGATCTCTATGTAGTCGAAAATATGGTCGGCAGTGAATCGGATCGCCGCCCATTTTGCCACCTGCTTTTCAGGGTAGACCACGTTATCTGCGCCGTTGCGGAGCAGAAACTTCGCCTGCACATCGCGTTCGGCGCGGGATACCACGCATTTGGCACCCAGCTCTTTCAGCAGCGAGGTGGTCTCCAGCGAGTTCTGGAAGCTGCCGCTGATGGTCACAAAACAAACATCAAAATTTCCGATACCGAGCGAACGCAGGAACTCCGCATTGGTGCTGTCGCCGATCTGTGCGTTGGTGACAAACGGAAGCACATCGTTGATCCGTTCCTCATTGGTATCGACTGCCATGACCTGATGCCCCAGTTGAGAGAGCTGCATGGCGATATGCCGCCCGAAGCGGCCTGCTCCGATCAATAAAACATTTTTCATGGGATAGATACTCCTTTGCTTATCCAATCGTGATGCTTTCCTGCGGCAGCTTTGCGCTGCCGGTTTTCTTACTGGACACCGCCGCATAAATGAGCGTAAGCCCGCCAACTCTGCCCAGATACATCAGCGCGATCAATACCATTTGCGAGGGAATATGCAGCTGCGGCGTAATACCCAATGTCAGTCCCACCGTGCCTACCGCCGACGCTGCTTCATACAGGCAGGAGGACAGCGGAAGATTCTCATATACGCTGATAAAAACGCCTCCGCCAAAGAACAGGGCAAGATACATCGTCAGGATGGTCGCGGCGGTTTTGACGGCGCCGCAATCGACTCTGCGCCCAAAGAGTTGGGCGCTGTCCCGCTGGCGGAAGGTCGCGGCAGCATTGGCAAGCAGGACTGCCAGCGTGGTGGTTTTCATGCCGCCTGCCGTGGACCCGGGAGAACCGCCAATGAGCATCAGAAGGATCATCACGCTCAGAGATGCGCTGGACATGGCGGGCAGATCGACGGTGTTGAAGCCCGCCGTTCTCGGCGTGACCGATTGGAACAGGGCTGCCTGAATCCGCTCTCCGAGGGGAAGGGCATCAAAATCCGCAAAGAAGAAAAACAGCGCCGGAAGGACGATCAGCGTGAGTGTCGTGACAAGAATCACCTTGCTCTGCATTCGGTAACGGTGGAAGTGCAGCTTGTTTTCGCAAATGTCATCCCATGTCAGGAATCCGATGCCGCCGGTTATGATCAGCAGCATGATCGTGATATTGATCACCGGATTTTGGACATAACCGGTAAGGGACGGATACAAGTTATTGTTCGTTCCCAGAATGTCAAACCCGGCGTTGCAAAAGGCGGAGACGGAATGAAACACCGCCATCCAGATCCCGTGCCATCCGTAGTCCCGGCAAAACACCGGCAGCATGACGAGTGCGCCGACCAGTTCGATCAGAAATGTTCCCCGCAGGATGAACCGGGTCAGCCGGACGATTCCTCCGACCTTCGGCGCTGAAATGGCGTCCTGCATGGTGCTGCGCTGCATCAGAGAGATCCTTCGCCCGGACAGCAGCGCAACCGATGCCGCCACGGTGACAACACCAAGCCCGCCTATCTGAATCAGCGTCAGGATCACCGTCTGACCAAAGCCCGACCAATAGCTGCCGGTGTCCTGCACCACAAGCCCCGTTACACAAACAGCGGAGGTCGCGGTGAAAAGCGCTTCGTGAAATGGCGTTACGCACCCGGCTGTTGTGGAGAGCGGCAGCATCAGCAGCAGCGCACCCAGCAGGATGACCCCGGCAAAGCCCAATATGATAATTTGAAAAGACGAAAGGCGGTGCTTTCTGCAAGGCATTTCTCCCGTCATTATCCTCACTCCTTTTGAATCGCGTAATCGCTTTACTGTGCGCAGGCCAAACAGACGCGGCATTGCCTGACTGTGATGAAGGATACCCTGTACGCACTCAGCTCGGAGACCGTAAAGTAAATGTCGTATGCGTCTGCTTTATGTTCTGAAATAGAACACCGGCTTTCACAGCTTCCGGTACAAAGTAAGCCGGCTCCAGCGCTGAACGCATAACATTCTCCCGCCTTCTGTTCACGCAAAAAAGACACACCTATACCCGATACCGCAGTAAAGGGCGCAGGTATGCCGCATATGAACAGGCCATATAAGAGCGGTTAACCGTTATCGTCGCTGCTGTCGTTTTCCACGGAGCTCCTCTTTTTTACTGTGTGCTTACATCATAGCATTTCCCCAGTGTAGATTCGGTAAAGAAACAAGCGCAGAGCAATACCTTCCCATGATGCCGGAGGAGATTGAACGGGCTTTCCAGCGTGCAGGCACTGCGGATGCCCGGCACAGCCCGCGGGACAGAGCCGTGCTTGCTGTGCAGATCGCTGGTGCAGATGGAGCCCAGCGTCACCCGCACAATGGCGTCACGGGAATCCAGTATCCTTGGCGCCGGCTTGTCCAGAAGGGCAAACTTGCCGCGTTCTGTGTAGGTTAGTGCTCTCGTATTTACCACCCAAAAGACAGATTTAACCGCCCAACTGCTTCAGCTGTTTTTCCAGCTTTTCGATTTTGCCGCTGATACTCGTGTATTCCGTGTAGGCAGCGACCACATCTGCATCATTTTCAAAGGTTGGGCGCTGCGGGAATTTTGCATCCAGAATAAATGTTTTTGTTGCACCTGGGAACCGGACCCGAATCGTATTCAGATTGTGCTCCGTCACCATTCCGCCACCGTAGAGCCTGGAAGTGACGGCAACATTCACCAGCGAAATATCCGAAACATCCGGGAGCGACGCCCTCAAATCCTCAATTTGGGCGGTAATATCTGCAATCCGAGCCTGGCGTACTGCCGCATCGGCTTCCTGCTGCTCGGCTGCTTTTTTGCGCTTCTGGGATTTTGCCTTTGGGACGTAGGGGATTTCCTTATAGTAGCCGTAGGTCCGGCAGCAGTAAATCAAATCAAACGCCAGCAAATGCAGGCTGCGCTCCTCCGCACAATAGCCGTCCCTGCGGAGCTTGTCGAAATGCTTTCGGAGGAATTCAGGATGCGCTTTCAGACGCTCCACGATTTCATCGCACATTTGGTAGTATTTGCTCAGGTCAAAGCTTCCGCCGGACCCAATGTCAAATCCGTATTCTCCATAGGCAGCCATCTGGGCGGCCTCGCTGTACTTGTAAATGTAATTGTTCTCCGGTGCATACATGGCCAGATACGCAGAGGCTGCGTGCCGATCATGCTTAAAGGACCAACTGCCCGGATAATAGGCAATGCGCAGCCGTTCCATTCCGTCCAGGAACTGATCCATATGTTCCTGCCGAAGCTTCAGATCACCGTGGTCCTCGGCAAAGAGAACATCGCAGAACAGGTGCTCCACTTCGGCAGAATCCTTTTCGCAGAGCTTCACGACGGCATTCCGGGGATGCATACGGCTGTTATCGATCAGGACCGAAAAGTCCTTTGTGGCAGCATTGAAGCGGGAAGCAAAATCGGGATGATCGTTTCGGAACCACTCCCGCTGGAAGGTCTTTAAGGCCCTCCACTTAAAAATCTCATCATGCTCACTGCCATAAAGGGTGTCCATATTCTCCTCATAGAGATGGATGAGTTCGTCTAAAATCGCTGCATTCATTACCTGATCTCCCACATATAAGTATTTTCCCATGTCAAATCGACCCCGCTGCCGGAGGAGATTGGAATCGTCCCGGTGTCCGCCGTATGGCGGTAGACATCGTCAATGCAAAGCTGGTGCATGGCTATGGGCCAACCATCTGAGGCCTGCCGGGGCCCACCGAAGGGATACCGTGAGACCGGCCGGCTGCGGGCTTGACTGCTGGCTCATTTTACCGTCCGGGCTGTTTGACAGGCCTGCATATCACCGGGCCAGCTGGGCCACGGCGGCCACGGCGGCGTCGATCTCCTCCTCCGTGTTGAAGGGGGAAAAGCTAAAGCGCACCGCACCCTGCTCCCGGGTGCCCAGAGCCTGGTGGAGCCGGGGCGCGCAGTGGGCGCCGGGGCGGGTGGCAATGCCCCAGCCCTGCAAAAGCGCATCAGACACCTCGCCGGAATCCAGGTCCCGGATGTTCAGGGACACGATGGCCGCCCGGCAAGGGGCGGAAAAGTCGCCATACACCCGGACGCCGGGAAGCTCCCGGACGCCCCGGTAAAACCGCAGCATCAGCCCGTGCTCCCGGGCGTACAGGCTTTCCACCCCCTCTGCCAGCAGGTATTCCAGAGCGGCGTGAAGCCCCGCCAGGCCATGACTGTTCAGGGTTCCGGCCTCCAGGCGGGTGGGATAGGCGGCGGGCTGATCCCTGTCGAAGGAGTGAACGCCGCTGCCGCCCCGCAGCAGGGGCCGGACCTCCACCCCCGGGCGGATACACAGGCCGCCGGTGCCCTGGGGGCCCAGCAGGCTCTTGTGGCCCGTAAAGCACACCACGTCCGCCCCCAGGGCCGTCATGTCCAGGGGAATGGCTCCCGCCGTCTGGGACGCGTCCAGGATCAGCAGCGCACCGCGGCGGTGGGCCATGGCGGCAATGCGGGGGATATCCAGCACGTCGCCGGTGACATTGGAGGCGTGGGTACATACCACGGCCCGGGTATTGGGCCGGAACAGCCTTTCAAAAGCATCATAAGAAACCTGCCCGTTTTTGTCCGCCGGGACAAAGCTCAGGGCCATTCCCTGCCGCTGCAGGGCATACAGAGGCCGGAGCACCGAGTTGTGCTCCAGGTCCGTGGAAATGGCGTGGTCCCCCGGGGACAGCAGGCCGCATATGGCGATGTTCAGAGCCATGGTGGAGTTGGCGGCAAAAACCACATGGTCCGGCCGGGGGCAGCCCAGCAGCCGGGCCGCCAGGCAGCGGGTATCATACACCGTCCGCAGGGCGGACAGGGACGCCCCATGAGCGCCCCGGGCGGCGTTTCCCGCCTTACAGATGGCCTCTGCCACCGCCTGGGCCACCTGGGGCGGCTTGTGCAGGGACGTGGCAGCACTGTCCAGATAAATCTCCGTCATCAGAACATCTCCAATACGCAGCAGGGGTCGTGGCCGATGCCGTTTTCATCCAGCGCCGCCGTCAGGACGGTTTCGTCGCCGGGGTCCGCCTTCCAGGCCAGGCCGCACCCGGCGGAAATGCGGGACGGCAGCGGGATGATGCGCCCCGGCAGAGACAGCCGCCCGAACAGGGCCTCCGCCGCCAGGGCCTGGGCCGTCTCCTGGAAGGAGATCACCAGGGCCGGAGTCCGTTGGCGGGTCAAGGCCGGATCACCAGGGTGGCGTTCATCTGCTTCTCGGCGATGACGTACATATTGGTCACCTGACCCACCCGGAGCTTGTCGGCGATGCCGTAATGATTCAGACAGGTGCCGCAGGTCAGGATCTCCACCCCCAGCTCCTCCAGCTTGTGCAGGTCCTCCAGGGACGCGGAGCCATCGCAGGTGACGAAAGCGCCGCCGTTGTAGAACAGAACGGTGCGGGGCAGCTTCTCCTGCTGGGTCAGGGCAAACAGGAAGCCCTTCAGCAGCACCCGGCCCAGGGTGTCGTCTCCCTGGCCCATGTGGTCGGCGGAGATCACCACCACGGTGTTCTCGGGCCTTTCGGAGGGAACGGTGCAGATGCCGTCGGCGGTATCGGGCAGCTGGGCTCCGGCCTGGGCGGTGATGGTGACCCGGAAGCGGTTTTCCGCCAGCTGCTCCGTTTCGATGGTGCAGCCCTTGCTCTGGGCCAGACGGGTCAGATTCTCCACGGCAATGCGGTTATCCACCAGAGTCTCCACGGTGCCGGGACCGGACAGAGTCTTCAGAGCCTGCAGGGTCTTGACCACCGGAATGGGGCAGGCGTCGCCTACGGCGTTGACTTGGATCATGATGAGAAGCCTCCTTGTTTTTGAGTCGGAATAACAATATGTTCATTATAAACGTTTCCCCGGGGGATTGCAAGGGGTGGGCCCCGCAAATGGCGGCGCGGTGCTTGCCGCAAAAGTCCGGGACGCCTTGCTGTGCAAGGCCCCCGCTTTGGACGGGGGCCTTATTCTGCATGAAAATCCTTTTCATTTGTCCGGGTATGCGGTATAATATACCCACTATGTATCCTGGAGGTGCCGCATATGGAGAAGACCCGCCGCGAGATCATGGACCGGGTATATCTCACCTATCTGCCTGCCAAAAAGTTCAAAACCGGCTGCCTTTCCGCGCAGTTCATCACGCCCCTGCGCCGGGAGACGGCGTCCTGCGGCGCGCTGCTGCCGCTGGTGCTCCAGCGGGGCACCATGCGCTGTCCGGATATCCAGCAGCTGTCCGCCGCCATGGACCAGCTCTACGGCGCGCAGATCAACCCCACCATCCGCAAAAGGGCGGAGTGCCAGTGCATCGGCTTTGTGGCCTCGGTAATGGACGACAGCTTCGCCCCCCGGGGAGAAAAGCTGCTGGAGCCCACCGCCGCCCTGCTGGGAGAGCTGCTGCTGGACCCCGTCACCCGTAACGGCCGGTATCTGCCGGAGTATGTGGACAGTGAGCGGGCCAATCTGCTGGACAGCATCCGTTCCGTCCGCAACGACAAGCGGGACTGGGCGGACCTGCGGCTTTTGCAGGAGATGTGCCGCTATGAGCCCTACGGCGTCAGCCGTCTGGGCGACGAGGCCACCGCCGCCGCCATCAACAACCAGAAGCTCCATGTCTACAGCCAGGGAATGATGTCCGCCTCCCGGCTGGAGCTGTTCTACTGCGGCAGCGCTCCCATCACCCGGGTGGAGGACGCCCTGCTGGAGGCCTTCGCCGCCCTGCCCCGGGGCGCGGCCCGGGACCCGCAGCCGCCCCGCCGGGTGGACGCCCCGGCCCAGCCCCGTGTCATCCGTGAGGCCATGGATGTGACCCAGGGAAAGCTCTCCATGGGCTTCCGCTGCGGCACCGACGATGTGCCCGCCATGCTTCTGGCCAACCTTCTGTTCGGCGGCACCAGCAATTCCAAGCTGTTTCTCAACGTCCGGGAAAAGCTCTCCCTGTGCTACTACGCCTCCAGCAATTATGTCCGGTCCAAGGGCATCCTGACGGTGTCCTCCGGCATTGAAAGTGCCGACTATCAGCGGGCCCTGGACGAAATTCTGCACCAATTGCAGGAGGTCCGGGACGGGCACTGGGAGCCCTGGGAGCTGGAGGGCGCCCGCAGCACCATGCGCAGCGCCCTGGCCTCCCTGCCGGATTCTCAGGGCGCCCTGGAGAATTATTGCCTGGGGCAGGCCGCCACCGGCCAGAGCGAGGACCCGGAAACCATGCAGCGCCTGCTGGATCAGGTGACGCCGGAGCGCATTCAGGCCGCCGCCCAGAGCGTGACCCTGGACACCGTATACTTCCTGCACGGAAAGGAGGACGCCTGATGAAAACCACCGTATATCCCCGCATCGGGGAAAAGGTCCTGTGGGAGACTCTGCCCAACGGCCTGCCTGTGTGTGTGGTGCCCAAGCCCGGCTATGCCCGGAGGTTTGCCTTCTTCACCACCCGCTACGGCGGCATGGACATGCGTTTCCGGCTGGACGGCCGGTGGCTGGACACTCCCGCCGGCATCGCCCACTATCTGGAGCACAAGATGTTCGACACGGCGGACGGCAGCGCCATGCAGGAGCTGGCCAAGGGCGGGGCCGAGCCCAACGCCTTCACCAGCAACGCCGTCACCGCCTATTATTTCGACTGCACCGAGCATTTTTATGAAAATCTGCGGATCCTGCTGTCCTTCGTGTCCGTGCCGTATTTCACCGACGAGAGCGTGGAAAAGGAACAGGGCATCATCGCCCAGGAGATCGGCATGATCGAGGACAACCCCGAGTGGCAGGTATACCGCCAGATGATGCAGGCCCTGTACCGCCACAGCCCCGTGCGGCAGTCTGTGGCCGGGTCCGTGGAGAGCATCCGCCGGATCACGGCCCAGACCCTGTACGACTGCCACAAGGCGTTTTATACCCCCGCCAACATGTGCCTGGTGGTGGTGGGCGACGTGGACCCGGAGGAGGTTCTCCGGGCCGCCCGGGAGGTTCTGCCCCGGGAGAGTGGCCCCGCCATCCCCCGGGACTATGGCCGGGAGGAGGACCTGACGCCTCATATGGCCCGCATAGAGGGCCGGATGGAGGTGGCCATGCCCACCTTCCTGCTGGGCTTCAAGTGCCCGCCGGTGCCGGAGGGAGAGGAGCGCATGCGCCTGGATATCCTGGGGGACCTGGCCTGCGACGTGCTCATGGGAGAGTCCAGCCCCCTGTTCACCCGGCTGTACAGTCAGGGGCTGATCAACGGCACCTTTGACAGCGCCTATGACCTGCTGCCCGGCGCAGCCTACGTGTTCTGCGGCGGCGACAGCAACGATCCCGAGGCCGTGCAGCAGGCCGTTCTGGATGAAGCCCGCCGGGTGGTCCGGGAGGGGGTGGACCCGGCCTATGTCCAGCGCATCCGCCGGGCCAGCTTCGGCGCATCCATCAAAAGTCTGAACTCCTTCGAGGCCATCGCCTCCACGGCGGCCGAGGGCTGCTTCCAGGGATACGATCCCTTCCGCTTCCCGGAGGTGTACGATTCCATTACCCAGCAGGATCTGCTGGACTTTATCCGGGACAATATCCGGCCGGAGCGCATGGCCCTGTCCATCATCTATCCAAAGGAGTGACGCTATGAACGAGAGTTGGAAATTTTCTGATATTCCCTATACCAGCCCGGACGTGGAGGCCCTTCAGACCCAGTACGATGCCCTGACCCGCCGGGCCAGGGAGGCCCAAAGCCCGGAGGAGCTGGTGGACGTGGTCCGGCAGCGGGACGCCCTGCAGCAGGAGGTGGCCCTGTGCCAGAGCATTGCCACCATCCGGGCCTTCCACGACGTCACCGACGAATTTTACCAGCGGGAGCTGCAGGAGACCCTGCCCCGGCTGGAGACGCTGGATACCCAGTCCCTGTCCATGGCCATTGCGGAGAGCCCCTACGCTGCGGCGGTGGACGGGACCTTCGGCCCCCAGCTGCGCCGCCTGCTGACGCTGGATCAGCGGCTCCACACCGGCGGCAAGGAGCTGCAGGCCCGCATCTCCCGGCTGACGGCCCAATACCAGCAGCTGACGGCCTCCGCCAGGTATCAGGTCCAGGGCGAGACCCTCAGCGGCGGCCAGCTGCGCTTTGCACTGGCCAGCACCGACCGGGAGCGCCGCCGGGCCGCCTACGAGGCCCAGCAGCAGACGGCGCTGGAAAACGCCGAAGCCCTGGAGCAGCTGCTGCGGGACCTGGTCCACGCACGAAATCAGCTGGCCCGTGAAAACGGCTTTGACAATTTTGCCGACTACGGCGATCTCTGCATGCAGCGTCTGGGCTATGGCCGGGCGGAGCTGGACGGATTCTGCCGCCAGGTGCAGACCCACATCACCCCCCTGTATCTGCGTCTCCAGGAGGAGCAGCGCCAGCGCCTGGGGGTAGAGGCGCTGCTGCCCTATGACCGGGCGCTGGTGTTCCCGGAGGGCAACGCCGTCCCCGTGGCGGCGGAGGAGCTGCCTGAGGCCGCCCGCCGGATGTACCATGCCCTGAGCCCGGAGGCAGGGGAGTTTTTCGACGAGATGGTCCGCCACGACCTGCTGGACGTGACCGGCTCTCCCAATAAAATTTCCGGCATGGGCTTCTGCGACATGCTGGGCGCCCCCTACCGGATGCCCTTCATCTTTGCCAACTGCGACGGCACCGCCGGTGACGTCACCGTATACACCCACGAGCTGGGCCACGGGCTCCAGGGGTATCTCTCCATCCGCAGCCAGCCGGTGGCGGACTATGCGGGGCTGAGTCCCGATTTGGCGGAGGTCCACTCCAAGACCATGGAGCTGCTGGCCCAGCCCTACGCCTGGGATTTCTTCGGGAACCATGCCCCCCAGTTCCTGACGGAGCACCGCTATGACTTCATCAAGGAGCTGTGCGCCTTCTGCTCCATCCACACCTTTGAGACGTGGCTGTATGAGCATCCGGACGCCTCTCTGGCCCAGTGGGCAGAGGAGTTCGACCGCATCGAGAAGTCCTTCGGCCGGGCCCGGAACAACGAGCCCTGGCGGCAGCAGGTGCTCTCCGGCTGCGACCTGTTTACCAACATGGCCCTGTATATGTCCCCCCGGTATGTCATCAGCTACGCTCTGTCCATCGTCTGCGCCCAGCAGCTGAAGGCTGCCTATGACGCCGACCCCGCAGACGGTTGGGCCCGGTATCACGCCCTGTGTGCCTCCGGCGGCAGCAAGCTGTATGCCGAGACCCTTTCGGATGCCGGACTGCCCCTGCCCTACGCTCCCGGCGTGGTGGAGAGCCTGGCCCGGGACCTGGCCCGCCAGTTCTGGGGATAAAGCCTCCTCTGCAGCCGCCGGCTGCGGAGGTTCCGGCCCCGGTTGGCAGACGAAAGAGAATAGACCGACGGCGGATGCACAAGGCATCTGCCGTCGGTCCCTTTTTATAGGTTTTTCGGGTGGTCAGAACAAATCGGGATACAGGGCCGCCACCTGCTGATACCAGCTCTGATATTGGGAAAGGGTACTGCTATCCGGGGAGTATACCTGCCACGTGTCGACTGGGTCGGAGGCGGTGAGGGGCTGGTCCGTCAGGAGGTATTTGCCCAACTCCAGCTCGGTGGGGTAGTACATGCCCGCGTAGTCGGAGCCGCTGGGGTAGGCGGTGAGGAACAGCAGGTAGGACCGTCCCTTTTCCATGGGCAGATAGCCGCCCTGGGTCCACAGGGCATCATCCAGGGTGTAGCACTCCTCGGTGATGACCAGCTGCTCCGGGGCCTGGCCCTTCAGCACCTGGGACACCCTGCCGGTGGTCCGGGTATAGCCGGAGGAGACGTTGCCGTCGCTGTAGCGGGAAAGGACGTTTTCCTGAGTTTCCGGGGTGAATACCACGATCAGATCGCTGACCTCCTGCAATTGGGACACCGTTGCCGCCTGGGTCAGACGGTCAGCGGATATCTGGTACACAGTTTCCCGCTGTCCGCAGGCAGTCAGCAGAAGCAGGGACAGCAGCAGACAGGAAAGCAGAGCTTTTGTGCGTCTCATGGAAAGGCCTCCTTTATTTAGGTTATCATCATTATACCATACCCAGGGGGGAGTACAATTGGCAAATTGCAGAATTATCCGAATGGAATCTATGGCTTTTCCACAAGAATAGACGGATATTTTGAACAAAATGTGAATTTACAGCGTGGTCACAAAACGCCGCAGGCCGTCGTCCAGCAGCCGGGCGGCCTCGTCGCCCTGTCCGGCGGCGATGAGGTCCGTAAACCGGGCCAGAGTGCGCAGACTCTCCTCCCGGCCCACGGAGCGGATGTAGCCGGACCAGAACTCCAGATTAACCTTCTTAAAGGCGTTGAACAGCAGGGGCGTGATGGTGTTGCCGCCCAGGAACACCACACCCCGGTGATACCGGAACAGGGCCTCCGGCAGCTCCTCCTCCGGAGCTGTCTGGGCCTGGCGCAGCAGCTCCCGCAGCGCCTCCAGGTCCCCGGGGGTGTGACCGGCAGCCAGATCCCGCAGGGCCGGAGCCTCCAGATAATACCGCAGGCGCAGGATGCTGCGGGCGGTTTTCTCGTCCGGCAGGCCGCCGTGATAATCCATAATGGCCGTCAGCGTTTCCAGGCTGCCGGTCTGGGCATAGTCCGCCACGGTGACGCCCCGGCGGGAGGCGATGTCCAGAAAGCCCAAGCGGTGCAGCTCCCGCAGGCCCTCATGGACCACGGTCTTGCTGATGTGCATGGTGTCGGCCAGCTCCCGCTCCGTGGGCAGCCGGTCCCCGGGCTTCAGCTGCCCGGACAGAATAGCCCCCTCCAGCTGCTGAATGAACAGCTCCCGGATGGACGGGGCCACAATGGGGCGGAAATCCATGGCATATCCTCCTTCTGGTCCGACCAGGACCATAAAATAGGATATCATAACTTTAGAGAAACAGTCAATAGCTTTTTGCGGCAGAAGTTGCTATTATAATAGTGAGTTGGTATCGAAAAAACCGCCCGTTGGGCGGAAATGAAGGAGATTTGACATGGGAAAGAACATCAACGGCGATCGTCCCACCGCGTTCCCCCTGGAGCAGGAGAAGCTGTCCTTTACCATCCCTGTGGTGGACGAGCCCCGGCCCAAGATTGCGAAGCTGGTGGCCATGATTACCGACCGGGTGCCCGCCAAGCTCAAGGGCGTCAAGGGCAACGACCCGGAATACTGGGGCCTGGCGGACCTGGTCACCGACGAAATGGCCGACGTGGCCCTGAAGATGGGCGTCCGCAAGCCCAAGACCATCGGGCAGCTGATGAAGCTGACCAAGCTGGAGCGGGAGCCTTTGCAGAAGCTGCTGGACGACATGGCCTGGGTGGGCCTGATCGAATACAACTGGGAGAATCTGGACGGGAAGAACCCCAACCACGAAAAGCGGTACGTTCTGCCCCAGTTCGTCCCCGGCAGCGCGGAGTTTTTCAACATGCGGCGCAGCCAGATGGACGAGCATCCCCAGGTGGCGGCCTTCTTTGAGCGGATGACCTTCCTGCCCCTGGAGAAGATCACCCCCATGGTGCCTCCCGGAGGGGCCGGCATCGGCATGCACGTGATCCCCGTGGAAAAGGCCATCGAGACGGAAAACGAGGCCGTGGGCCTGGAAAAAATCTCCTATTGGCTGCACAAGTACGAGGGCAAGTATGCCAAGAGCATGTGCTCCTGCCGGGCCAGCCGCCAGTATCTGAACGAGGGCTGCGGCGACGACCCGGAAAGCTGGTGCATCGCCGTGGGCGATATGGCCACCTATATTGTGGAGACGGGCCGCGGGGAATACATCACCTATGACGAGGCCATGGCCATCTTCAAGAAGGCAGAGGACAACGGCTTTGTCCACCAGATCACCAACATCGACGGCGAGCAGAAGATCTTCGGCATCTGCAACTGCAACGTCAACGTCTGCAATGCCCTGCGCACCAGCCAGCTGTTCAACACTCCCAACATGTCCCGCAGCGCCTATGTGGCCCGGGTGGAGACGGACCAGTGCGTGGCCTGCGGCCGGTGCGTGGAATACTGTCCCGCCGGTGCGGTGAAGCTGGGCCAGAAGCTGTGCACCAAGGACGGCCCCGTGGAATATCCCCGGCAGGAGCTGCCGGATGCGGTGAAGTGGGGTCCCGACAAGTGGTCCATCGACTACCGGGACAAGAACCGCATCAACTGCTACGACACCGGCACCGCCCCCTGCAAGACCGCCTGCCCCGCCCACATCGCCGTGCAGGGCTATCTGAAGCTGGCGGCCCAGGGCAAGTATCGGGAGGCGCTGCAGCTGATCAAGCGGGAGAATCCCTTCCCCGCCGTGTGCGGCCGCATCTGCAACCGCCGGTGCGAGGATGCCTGCACCCGGGGCACCGTGGACCAGGCCGTGGCCATCGACGAGGTGAAGCGGTTCATTGCCCAGCAGGACCTGGACGCCGCCACCCGGTTCGTGCCGGAGAAGGTGATCCCCAAGGTAGACGGCGAGTTCGATCAGCAGATCGCTATCATCGGCGGCGGCCCTGCGGGCCTGTCCTGCGCCTATTACCTGGCGGAGAAGGGCTACCGCCCCACCGTGTTTGAAAAGGAGCAGCGTCTGGGCGGCATGCTGGAGAACGGCCTGCCCAGCTTCCGGCTGGAGAAGGACGTGGTCCAGGCGGAGATCGACGTGCTGCGGGAGATGGGCGTTCAGTTCCGCTGCGGCGTGGAGGTGGGCAAGGATGTGACCATTGCCCAGCTGCGCCAGGAGGGCTTCCGGGGCTTCTATGTGGCCGTGGGCCTGCAGTCCGGCGGCAAGCTGGATATCCCCGGCGGTGATGCTCAGGGCGTTATGGCCGGTATCGACTTCATGCGCCAGGTAAACGGCGGCCAGTGCAGCAAGCTGGCGGGCCCCGTGGTGGTCATCGGCGGCGGCAACATCGCGGCGGACGTGGCCCGGACGGCGGTGCGCTGCGGCGCGGAGTCCGTGGACCTGTACTGCCTGGAGGGCTATGATGAAATGCCCATGGGCGCGGAGGACCGGAGCGAGTGCGAGCGCGACGGCGTGACCATCCACGCCGGATGGGGCCAGACGGAGGTGGTGACCCGGGACGGTCATGCCGCCGGGATCCGCTTCCGCAAGTGCCTGCGGGTGAAGGACGACCAGGGGCGCTTCGCACCGGTGTTCGACGATAACGATGCCTGCGAGGCGGCCTGTGCCACGGTGCTGTACTGCATCGGCCAGAAGGTGGATTGGCGGCAGCTGCTGACGGGCACCGCCGTGACCTTCAACCCCAACGGCACCGCCCAGGTGGACCCGGTAACGTATCAGACGGCGGAGCCCGACATTTTCGCCGGAGGCGATGCCGTCACCGGCCAGAAGTTCGCCATCGACGCCATTGCCGCCGGCAAGGAGGGCGCCATTTCCCTGCACCGGTTCGTGCAGAAGGCAACCCTGACCATCGGCCGCAACCGCCGCCAGTTCGTGGAGCTGGACAAGGAGAACGCCCTGATCCCCGTGGGCTTCGACAACACGCCCCGCCAGCGGATCGGGTACAACGAGGCCCTGCGCCGGACCTTCCGGGACGAGCGGGTGGCCTTCACCGCCGAACAGGTGCAGAAGGAGACGGCTCGCTGCCTCAGCTGCGGCGCCTCCGTGGTGGACCCCAACAAGTGCATCGGCTGCGGTGTGTGCACCACCAAGTGCGCCTTTGACGCCATTCACCTGCACCGGGAGCGGCCGGAGTGCACCAACATGATCCCCTCCGAGGATAAGATGAAGGCCATCCTGCCCTACATGGTGAAGCGGCAGATCAAGATCCGGAAGGCCGGGAAGAAATAATGCACGAGCTGGGCATCGTTTTTCATGTGATCCGGGCCGTGGAGGACATTGGGCGGCAGCAGCAGCTCACCGATGTGGCGTCGGTGACGCTGGAGCTGGGCCAGGTGTCCGGTGTGGTGCCCCATGAGCTGGAGAGCTGCTGGAAATGGGCTGTGGCCCGGACGGAGCTGATGCCCCGGGCACAGCTGCGGTTCGAGACGGTCCACGCCATCACTCACTGCGATGGTTGCGGCCGGGACTATGACACCGTACCCCAAGGCCGGGTGTGTCCCTTCTGCGGCAGCGAGGACACCTGGCTGGTTCAGGGAAATGAAGTGAATATCAAAGAGATTGAGGCGCAGTAGCCTGTGTCCGCCCCCGTTTGCCATTGACAAGCGGGGGCGGACGGCGTATAATGACAATATATATTGAATGCATTGAGAGATTGAGTCATGCAAAGGGCCGCCCGGGAGACCGGGCGGGCTTTGGCGTGGCTCTTTTTTCGCGGAAAGGAGCACTTTGTATGCAGGATGTGGTCATCATCGGCGGCGGCGCAGTGGGCTGCGCCGTGGCCCGGGAGCTGAGCCGCTGGCAGCTGGACGTGTGCCTGGTGGAGCAGGGAGAGGACGTATGCGTGGGCACCAGCAAGGCCAATTCCGCCATCGTTCACGCCGGGTTCGACGCTCCGGCGGGGAGTCTGAAGGCCCGGTTCAACGTGGAGGGCAGCCGCCGGATGGAGGCGCTGTCCCGGGAGCTGGACTTCCCTTATCGCCGGAACGGGGCCCTGGTGCTATGCTTTGAGGAGGCGGGCCTGCCCCATCTGGAGGAGCTTCTGCACCGGGGACAGGTCAACGGCGTGGAGGGCCTGGAGATCGTCCGGGGAGAGCAGCTTCGCGCGCTGGAGCCTGCCTTGTCGGAGAAGGCCGTTGCCGCCCTGTACGCCCCCAGCAGCGCCATCATCTGTCCCTTCGGCATGACCATCGCCCTGGCGGAGAACGCCGCTCACAACGGCGTGACCTTCCGCTTCGACACCCGGGTGGAGCGCATCCGCCGGACCCAGGCGGGCTATACCCTGGAAACCAACCGGGGGACCATGGAGACCCGGGCCGTGATCAGCGCCGCCGGTGTGTGGGGCGATGTGCTCCATAACCAGGTGTGCAGCGATACCGCCCGCATCGTGCCCCGCCGGGGTGAATACTGCCTGCTGGACAAGAAGGACGGCGGCCTGGTGCAGCGCACCGTGTTCCAGCTGCCGGGCCCCATGGGCAAGGGCGTGCTGGTAACGCCCACGGTCCATGGCAACCTGTTGGTGGGCCCCACCGCTGCGGACCAGGAGCAGCGGGACCTGACCGCCACCACGGCGGAGGGACTGGCCTTTGCCCAGGATATGGCCCGCAAGAGCGTGCCGGGTCTGCCGCTGCGGGACGTGATCACCAGCTTTGCCGGGCTGCGGGCCCATCTGGCGGAGGGGGACGACGATTTCCGTGTGGGGCAGCCGGTCCCCGGCTATTTCGAGGCCCTGGGCATCGAGTCCCCGGGGCTGTCCTCCGCTCCGGCCATCGGCGCATATCTGGCGGAGCAGGCGGCGGCGTATCTGAATGCGCGGCAGAAGCAGAACTTCGACCCCGTGCGGCGGGACATCGTCCACCTGCGGGAGCTGCCCTTTGCCCGGCGGCAGCGCCTGGCAGAGGAGAACCCCGCTTACGGCAACATCGTGTGCCGGTGCGAGGGCATCAGCGAGGGGGAGATCGTGGACGCCATCCACCGGGTCCCCGGGGCCCGGTCCCTGGATGGGGTGAAGCGCCGGGTGCGGGCCGGTATGGGCCGGTGCCAGGGAGGCTTCTGCACGCCTCGGGTCATGGAGATCCTGGCCCGGGAGCTGGGGATACCCCAGACGGAGCTGACGAAAAACGGCGGAGCATCCCGGATGCTGGCCGGGCGGACCAAGGAGGAAGCATGATGAAACACGTACAGCTTGCCATTATCGGCGGAGGCCCTGCGGGCCTGGCCGCCGCCATCGCCGCCCGGAGGGCCGGGGTGCAGGATCTGCTGATCCTCGAGCGGGACCGGGAGCTGGGCGGTATTCTGAACCAGTGCATCCACGCGGGCTTCGGCCTGCACACCTTTTCCCAGGAGCTTACCGGGCCGGAATACGCCCGGCGGTTCGCGGACCAGGTCCGGGAGCTGGAGATTCCGTATCTGCTGAACACCATGGTGCTGGACCTGTCCCGGGACCGGGTGCTGACGGTGACGGGCCGGGAAACGGGACTCATGCAGATCAGCGCCGATGCGGTGATTCTGGCTATGGGCTGCCGGGAGCGGCCCCGGGGCGCGCTGAACATCCCCGGCTGCCGCCCGGCGGGCATTTACTCCGCCGGTACCGCCCAGCGGCTGGTGAACATGGAGGGGCTGATGCCCGGCCGGGACGTGGTGATCCTGGGCAGCGGCGACATCGGCCTGATTATGGCCCGGCGCATGACCCTGGAGGGGGCCAAAGTCCACGCAGTGGCGGAGGTCATGCCCTATTCCGGCGGCCTGAAGCGGAACATCGTCCAGTGCCTGGAGGATTTCGATATTCCCCTGTACCTGTCCACCACCGTGGTGGATATTCACGGACAGGAACGGCTGGAGGGTGTGACCCTGGCCCGGGTGGACGAAAACCGCCGCCCCATCCCCGGCACGGAGCGGGACATCCCCTGCGACACCCTGCTGCTGTCCGTGGGGCTGCTGCCGGAAAACGAGCTGAGTCAGCAGGCAGGCGTCCGGCTGGACGCCGTTACCGGCGGCCCGGAGGTTGGGGACGATCTGTCCACCTCTATCCCCGGTGTGTTTGCCTGCGGCAACGTGCTGCACGTTCACGATTTGGTGGACTTTGTGTCCCAGGAGGCGGCACGGGCAGGAGAAAACGCTGCCCGGTACCTGCTGGAGCAGCGGCGGGAGCGGCAAACCGTCCGCCTGACCGGGAAGAACGGCGTGCGGTATACAGTGCCGCAGTATCTGGACCCGGAGGGGATGGAGGAGTCCGTCACCGTCCGATTCCGGGTGGGGAAGCCGTATCAGAACGCCGACCTGGCGGTCTACGCCGACGGAGCGCTGCTGCGCCGGGTGCATAAGCGCATCCTGACCCCCGGCGAGATGGAACAGCTGACCCTGCGGCGGGCAGACCTGCCCCGGGAGTTGGCGGAGATCACCATTCAGGTGGAGGAGGTGGCACAATGAGCATCCGCGAGCTGACGTGTATCGGCTGCCCCATGGGCTGCCAGCTGACCGCCGTTATGGACGGCAGCCGGGTGACGGAGGTCACCGGCAACACCTGTCCCCGGGGGGACGCTTACGCCCGGAAGGAGTGTACCCATCCGGCCCGCACCGTTACCGGCACCGTCCGGGTCACCGGCGGCCTGCTGCCGGTGGTGTCTGTCCGCACCCGGGGAGACGTACCCAAGGAAAGGGTGCTGGATGTGGCCCGGGCGCTGTGCCGGGTGCATCTCACGGCCCCGGTACACGCCGGGGACGTGGTGATCCCCAACGTGCTGGGCACCGGCGTGGACGTGGTGGCCACCCGGTCCGTGTAATCGTATAGGAAAAGAGCATCCGCAGGGGCCTGCGGATGCTCTTTTTAGCCCGGTACACGGTCTGCCGCTTGGGGGAAATGCCCCCGGGAAAATCACCGGTTGACAGGGATGCCGGGAACAGTATATAATAACTTGAATCATAAATCCCTGTAAAAATGATTGTTTTCACCACGAAAACTGATATTTCATATTAGCAAATAAGGAGGCTATACATGGATATTTTTGAAAAATGCAGCGCCCCCTCTCTGGCCAAGGAACTGAAGGAGGCGGGAGTATATCCCTATTTCCACGCATTGCAGTCCCGGCAGGACGTGGAGGTGCAGATGGAGGGCAAGCGCCGCATTATGCTGGGCTCCAATAACTATCTGGGCCTGACCATCGCGCCGGACGTGGTGGAGGCAGGCATTCACGCCCTGGAGCGGTACGGCACCGGGTGCAGCGGCTCCCGGTTCTTAAACGGCACCCTGGAAATGCACCTGGAGCTGGAGGCAGAGCTGGGGAAGTTTCTGCGCAAGCCCGGCATCGTCACCTTCGGCACCGGGTTTCAGGCCAATGTGGGCATTATCAGCGCCCTGGTGGACCGGCACGACTATGTGATCTGCGACCGGGAGAACCACGCGTCCATCTACGCCGGCTGCCAGCTGAGCTACGGCAAGATGCTGCGCTACCGCCACAGCGACATGGCCGAGCTGGAGAAGATGCTGCAGCGTGTGCCGGAGAAGAACGGCGCGCTGATCGTCACCGACGGCGTGTTCTCCATGGGCGGCGACATCGCCAAGCTGCCGGAGATCTGCGCTCTGGCCAAGAAGTATGGGGCCCGGGTCATGGTGGACGACGCCCACGGGCTGGGCGTTCTGGGCGAGGGCGGCCGTGGCACGGCCAGCTACTTTGGCCTGGAGGACCAGGTGGACGTGTATATGGGCACGTTTTCCAAGTCTCTGGCATCCCTGGGCGGCTACATGGCGGCATCGGAGGAGGTGGCGGACTATGTGCGCCACGTTTCTCGTCCCTTCATCTTCTCGGCGTCCATTCCGCCGGCCAACTGCGCCACGGCCCTGGCAGCCCTGCGGCACCTGGAGGCCCACCCGGAGCTGCCGGAACGTCTGCGTGCGCTGAGCCTGTATGCCCGGAGGGGCATGACGGACCGGGGGCTGAAGATCCGGGAGTCTGCTCTGACGGCGCCCACGCCCATCATCCCCATCTATACCTATGAGACATACCACACCCTGGAGGTGGCCCGGGACATTTATGACCGGGGCGTGTATGTGAACCCCACGCTGCCCCCGGCCACGCCGGAGGGGGAAGCCCTGCTGCGGACCAGCTATATGGCCACCCATACCGAGGCCCTGCTGGATGAGGCCATGGACATCATGGCGGACGTGCTGGTGAAGGACCATGAGTGAGATTGCGGTTATCACCGGAGGCACCTCCGGCATCGGAAAGGCTACGGCCCTGTGCCTGCGGGATGCGGGCTATGATGTGTATGAGCTCAGCCGCCGGGAGCAGGGGGTGGAGGGTCTGCACCACATCCGCTGCGACATTACCGACGAGGACCAGGTCCGCGCCGCCGTGGCGGAGATCATTGGCCAGGCCGGACGCATCGATGTGCTCATCAACAACGCAGGCTTCGGCATCTCCGGGGCGGTGGAGTTCACCGACACGGCGGAGGCCCAGCGGCTGCTGGACGTGAACTTCTTCGGCATGGTGCGGATGAACAAGGCCGTGATCCCCCACATGCGCCAGGCGGGCCGGGGCCGCATCGTGAACCTGAGCTCTGTGGCGGCGCCCTGCCCCATTCCGTTCCAGGCGTATTACTCCGCCGGCAAGGCGGCGGTGAACGCGTATACCATGGCCCTGGCCAACGAGCTGCGGCCCTTTGGCATTACCGTGTGCGCCGTACAGCCCGGAGATATTCACACGGGCTTTACCGCCGCCCGGGTGAAAACCATGGCCGGAGACGACGTGTATCAGGGCCGCATCGGCCGGTCCGTCCAGAGGATGGAGCACGACGAGCAGACGGGTATGGACCCGGCCAAGGCCGGAGCGTTTATCGCCCGGGTGGCCATGAAGCGGCGGCCCAAGCCCATCTATACCATACGGCTGGACTATCAGTTCTTTGTATTCCTGACCCGCATTCTGCCGGGACGGACGCTGAACTGGCTTATTGGCTTGCTGTACGCCAGGTGAGCGTGCCGGAGAGAAATACACAGATACCCCCTGGACCCGGTCTTGCCGGGCCCGGGGGGTATTTTGCGGGGGCCGACGGTCTGCACCATCCAATATGTATCGTAGTCCTACGCCCCCGTTTCAGGGGAGGCAAATTTTTCTTGCATTTGTCCACAAAATAAGGTATAATAATCGAGCTATATGCCGGTGTGATGGAATGGTAGACGTAGCGGATTCAAAATCCGCCGGGGGCGACTCCGTGTGGGTTCGAGTCCCACCACCGGCACCATATCGAGTGGTCATAAGGGATTTCACTTATGACCGCTCGATTTTTTCTGTTCTGTTATAATCTGATGCAGGGGAGCAGCATTTCTGTTACCTCCTTTTTGCGCAAAAAGCGGCTGCCGGTGCCTCCTGTGCATCGGCAGCCGCCCGCTGAATGGGGATATTTACTTGATGAGTCCGCTTTCCTTCAGCAGGAGCTCAATATCGGTGCCCTTGACCTTTTTCAGGAGCACCTTGAGCATTTCCCTCTCCTTGAAGGACAGCGGCGCCTGGCTGATAGGCTTCTTGTCGATGGCGTAGTAGCAGGCACGCAGGATCTCACGCACATCGTACTTGCTGCCCCAGACCTCCGGCACGCCGCGGTCGATGTCCAGCAGGGTATAGACCGACTCCATACCCGTACGCATGGAATACTCGGTGGTGAAGATGGTGTCGCGGGGCGTCTCGGCGAACTGACCGATGAAGGCAAAGTTCACGGCGCCGTCGGGCACGACCTTGGGACGGTCAGATTCCTTGCGGGGCTGGAAGAAGGCGTTGATATAGGGCATAAAGCAGGTGGTGGTATTGCAGGCGTCGTGGGCCAGCGCATGGATCTTTTCGGTGGGCACGCCGATGTGATACAGCCACTCACGGCAGACCTCCTCGCCGGTGCAGTCCCGCATGGCCTTTTTCACATAGTTGCCTTCTCTGTTGGTATTCAGAGAATACAGCCACACAAGCACCATGTTCTTATCCTGGGACTTGAATTGGGGCTGGCGGTTGATGGTCCAGGAAAGATACCAGTTGTCGGTGCTGTCCTTGACGGTGACGATACCGCCGGTGGTCACCTTGCCGGAGCGGGGATCACGCTTGCAGATGCTCATAATATGCCGGATGATCTCCTCATTGGAGGTGGCCACGGTAGCGCTCATCCAGTTGGTGGCGTCCACATCGGAGCAGAAGGCATCGGGGTTGCCGTACTCGCCGTGCTCCGCCTGCGCGGCAATGGCCTTCCACATATCCCAGGACTCGCCTGCGCCGTTTTTCACGCCGGACAGGTCGGGGGCATGGGTCTGGTCGCCATAGCAGGAGGTGTCGGTGCAGCAGCCGTTGGTGATGAACACCAGATCGTCCTCGATGAGGTCGATGGTCTGCTCCCTGCCGTCCTTGACATACACGATCTGCCGGGCAACCTTCTTGTCGCCCTCAGTTTCGATGATGACATTCCTGACATCCATGCCATACTCGATATGCACACCGTGAGACTCCAGATATTTCACCAGCGGCAGGATCATGCTTTCATACTGATTATACTTGGTGAAGCGCAGGGCGCTGAAATCGGGCAGGCCGTCGATGTGATGGACATAGCGGCACAGATACCGTTTCATCTCCAGAGCACTGGACCAACGCTGGAAAGCGAACATGGTCTGCCAATACAGCCAGAAGTTCGTATTCCAGAAGGAATCGGGCAGAACATCGGATATCTTCTTGTCCTCCAGATCCTTTTCCGGGGTCATAAACAGCTTGGACAGGGCCATGGCGGAGTCCTTGTCCAACTTGAACTGCTTATCCGTGTGGGCATCCTCACCGCGGTTCACGCTGGCGCGGCACAGAGAATAGTTGGGATCGTGCTTGTTGAGCCAATAATACTCATCCAGAACAGAGATGCCCGGCGTCTCGATGGACGGAACATCACGGAAGGTGTCCCACATGACCTCAAAATGGTTGTCCATCTCACGGCCGCCCCGCATAAAGAAGCCCTTGGTGATGTCCTTGCGGCCGTCGCAGCTGCCGCCTGCCAGGTCCAGCTTTTCAAATACATGGATGTGCTCGCCCTTCATCTGTCCGTCGCGGACCAGATAGAAAGCGGCGGTCAGGCCGGCAAGGCCGGTGCCGATGATATAAGCCGATTTTTTGTCCACATCCTTGGGCTTTTCGGGATGGGCAAAGGACTCGTAAGTGCCAGCAGAGTAATACATAACAAAACCTCCTGTTATTTTTTTCTTTCGATGGTCTCATTATAGCGTTTCCCGTCCGGCTTACAATAAACAGAAAAAACTCCGTGATAAAAGTCTTATCACGGAGCCGCAAAGTGTAAAAATTATCATCAGATTCGCAAAAATGATAAAATCAGAATTGGAAACGGGAGAGCGCTGCTGACACAGAGCCTTTGATAAGCCTGGCAAGCCTGTCCACGATCTGCTGCGGGTCTTCCCGCATATCGTCTTTGATCCAGTCGAGCATCAGCCCGATAAAGATGTATGAATAGATCTGGGCGATAAATTGCTTGTCCTCGTCCCGGACCTTCATTTCGCCGACTTCTTCATTGATCACATCCAGCAAAAGCCGGTCTACCAGCGGCCGCAGATATTTTTCGACCTGTTCCCTGTGGACGCAGCGGTAAACATTCAGAATAAAGGGCTTGTTATCCTGTACCGCCTCGAAGATCTGCAAAAATCCCTGCTGCCACGTTTCATAAGTCTTTTTCTCATCCAGCGCCCTCTTGGCATCCTCCAGGCAAGACCATTCCACAAGATCGTAAATATCCTTGAAGTGGTAATAAAAGGTCATGCGGTTGATACCGCAGTCCTCGGCAATGTCATTGATGGTGATTTTGGTCAGCGGTTTTTTCAGCAGCAAATTCTTCAGTGACTGTTCCAAGGCTCGTTTTGTTACCTGTGACACAGCAGCTTGCTCCTTCCTTATATGATCGGCCTCGCAGCAGTTCTCTGCGAAGTATGGGGCCAGTTCGTTTTCATCCTGTATTTTACAGGATTTGAGGCAAAAACGCAAGCTCCGCCAGAATACCGGGTGGTCGTAAACAGAAAAAATCAAAAAATGAACACCGCACCCTATTTCTCCGGACCTTGGTCCGACCCTTTTTGCAACAGCCTCCATGGGCTGTCCAATTACATATTCCCCTGCCTTTGAAATAAATTTTTGAAAAGGCCTTGACTTTGCCGCCTGTGTGTGGTACTATAATCCCTGCCGATATCCGCCGGTGTGGTGGAATGGTAGACACAGGAGACTTAAAATCTCCCGGTAGCAATACCGTACCGGTTCGAGTCCGGTCACCGGCACCAACCGGGTCCAATTCAATATCGCGGAGTAGAGCAGTTGGTAGCTCGTCGGGCTCATAACCCGGAGGTCGGAGGTTCAAGTCCTCCCTCCGCAACCAAATCAAGCGGATGTAACTGATTTCAGTTACATCCGCTTTTTTATTATCGTGTCCGGAGCAGGTTTACGCCTGCTCCATTTCTTCTTCCTCAAAAGAATCATCATCCGCGTTGTATCCCTCCGGGAACAGCTCCTTCAGATTCTCCGGCGGCTCGCAGGAAACATACTCAATGGCGACACCCTCACGGATGTCGGCAGTGTAGTTCGGATGGCACTGCGTGGGATCAATGTCCAGATACCCGACGAACTTGTAGTAGATGACAAGTCGTTGGGTTTTGTTTTTGCCCGTCCCCTGCGTTTCGTACACATCGATGTGGTCAATCAGCTCGTTCAACACCTGTTTGGTCAGCGCCCGCATTTCCATGAACTTGCGTATCGCATGGATGAACTCTTCCCGCTCGTTTTCCTTTTCACCCATTTCGGTCAGCTTCCTGCGCAGCTTCAGAATCTTCTTTTGCAGCTGCTCACGCTCATCGGAATATTCCTGCGAAAGAACACAGTAGTTATCCTCTGAGGTCTTGCCGCTGAGCTTGTCCTCATAAAGCGTTTTCAGTAGCTTGGGAATGATCTCAATACGCATTTCTGACTTGCGCAGCTCGGACTGAACTGTTTTCTTTTCACTCTCCACCTGCTTAATGCTTCTGCGGGCCAGAATTTTGGCAAAGCGGTTTTCATCGGCTATGAGGTATTCCGCAAGCCTCCTTAGCTCCATTTCCACCACCGCTTCTACCGCATCCGCACGGATGTAGTGGCGGGTAAGGCAGGTACCGCGGTAGTCCTTCACATAGTTGGAGCATGAAAAGTAATGAATGTCCCTGTTCTGCGTGTTGGTGTGGTACCAGAGCTTGCTGCCGCAATCCGCACAGCGGAGGATGTCGCAGAATATGCTCTTCGGACCGTTTATCTCCTTCGGCGCACGCTGGTGCGTGCTTTTCAGCCTTTTCTGCACCTTTTGGTAGGTGTCGCGCTCGATGATTGCCTCGTGCCTGTCCTCAAACACCATCCAGTCCTCTTTCGGATTGTCAATACGGCGGTGATTTTTGAATGACTTGGAGCGTGTTTTGAAATTCAGCACATCGCCGCAGTATTCCTGCCGCGTCAGGATACCGTGGATGGTGCTCGATTTCCATTTGTACGGATTCGGCTGGCTTTTCTTGCCGCCGCGATTAATGCCTTTGGACGCCCAGTACGCCGTACAGTTCAGGTGCTGCTCCTCCTGCATGATCCTTGCAATGGTGTCCTCGCCGTTGCCGTCCAAATACAGCTTAAAAATCTCCCTGACGACCGATGCGGCCTCCGGGTCGATAATCCAGCGCTTCTTGTCCTGCGGGTCTTTCACATAGCCGTATGGGGGTTGGGAGAGCGGCTCGCCGGCCCTCCCTCGTGTATTGTGCGCAGACCGTACCTTGCGGCTGATATCTTTGGCATATAGCTCGTTCATGATATTCTTGATGGGGATAAAATCGTCCATATCCGTTGTCCCGTCAACGCAGTCCACATTATCGTTGATGGCGATAAAGCGGACGTTGTGGTCGGGAAAATAGTTTTCGGTGTAATACCCTACTTGCAGATATTCACGCCCGAAACGGGACATATCCTTAACGATGATCGTGCCGACATATCCCATTTCAATATCATCGAGCAGCTCCTGAAAGCCCGGTCGATTGAAGTTTGTGCCGGTGTAGCCGTCATCCACATAGAACTTGGTGTTGCCCATATGGTTTTCCCTGGCGAATGCCTGGAGCATTTTCTTTTGGTTGGCGATTGAGTTACTTTCCCTATCCGTATTGTCGTCTCGGCTGAGGCGGCAATACAAGGCGGTAATGCCGGTTACTTGCTTTTGCTTTTTATTCGACTGCATGATAAATTAACTCTCCTTTCCGGCAGTCGAACGCACGGGTTTCGCTTTCATTTTAGGTTCTTCCTTCGGCGCGGTCAAATCTGTAAATTCGTCGCTGATAATGTCCTCCATGGCATCGGAAAGGGTCTTGTCCTTGTTCGTCAGCGTTGCCTCGGCAAACCGACCCTCCACAATATAGCGGGCGTTGATAATGTCGTATTTGCGGTGTCCGCCGCCGAGCCCGATGATAAAGCGGCTGCCGGGCTGCTTCTGTTCGGGTTTCTTTTTCATGGTTATCGCTCCTCTCTTTCTTTCGGTTTGTCTGCGCGGTTTTGAGTGTGCCTGCGGTAAAATTCCATGGCGCGGAGCATGGTTGTCTGCATCTGTTTGGCGGTCGTACCGGGCGGGAAATACCGCCTGAGCGGCTCGGCTTCGATTTTCAGATATTCCTTTTGGTTGCCTTTGATTTCGGACATGATTTGCGAGATGCCACTATCGGTCAGCGTATAATCCTCGCTGAGCCGGCGGAGACGCTGTGCCTGCGAAAGGGACGGTGTAAGCTCATCGCAGGACATGATTTTGCTCAGAACTTCCTGCTCGTGATTGTTGAGATAGGAAAGCTCCACCGCGGGAGTCAGTGCGATCCGTCCCTCATCTACCAGTTTCAGAATTTCGGGAATGAGATTGGTAAGGCGGATGTAACGAAACACTTGGATTCTGCTGTCGTTTCCGCTTTTCCCGATTTCACTGGCTGCATCAAACTTCGTACCAACTTGGTACGAAGTTAAATCTGTCCGCTTACCTTGGCTTTTTAGTGCCTCCATTTTCATTTTATACGCGAATGCCTTTTCGCTTGGCAAGATATGTTCTCTTTGCAGGTTGCTGTCCACCATCGTGATGATAGCTTCCTCATCTGTGAGATTTCGGACAATCACCGGCATGGTGCCCATACCGAGCGCGCGGCAGGCAGCCAGTCGGCGGTGCCCGGAGATTAGCTCGTAGCCGTCCTCCGTGGGTCTTGCCAATGCGGGAATCAGCACACCCGATACCAGGATGCTTTCTTTCAGCCGTTCCATTTCTTCATCCTCCATGACCTTGAACGGGTGATTTTTAAACGACTTCAGCTTGTCGAGAGGAAGCTCGTCCACCTTCGGCTTTTTCGCGTCGAGCCGCTCCTCTGTGCTCATAAAGAGCTCATCGTACCCGGTCAGGCCCAGGTCTATGCGGTCTGATTTCATGCGTATCGGCTCTCCTTTCTTCCGGCGGCAGGCATCTTGCCATAACTTCCTGCACGCAGGTATTTATATCCTCAAGTGTTTTGCGCAGCAGCTCTTCATCAATGGGTCTCGAAAGCAATGCATATTCGGAGATCCTCCGGATATTGAACTGCGCATCCTTCATCATCCGTACCGTTTGGAGAAGCGGTGCCGGCGGCGCTTCCGTAATCGTCTTTCCTTCAATCATTTTGCGGATAAACTGCTCTCTGTTCATAATGGTCTTGTCCACCATCACATTCAGCCGTGAAAGCTCGGCATCACTTAAATAAACGGTAATCTTGTTGTTCCTTGTTCTGTTCGGCTTCTTGTTTTCTGTCTCGGGGGGTTCAGGGCCAGCCCTGTGATGTGAATCTGCCCGGGCAGATTCGTTGCTTGCTGAGACAGCCGCGTTATATTCGTTCCACTTCATCGAGATACACTTCCTTTCTTGAATTTTCTCTGTAGTGGAGCAGCAAACGGGTACCGACCGGGATTTCATAGAACCCTAAGTACCTCTGCCACCACTGGGCTGCCGCCATGATCTTCCGGCCGTCCTCAAAGGTGAAGAAGACGCGCAGACAGTTGCGTGCCTGCGCCTTCAGATCGAGAACGGCGACAAATTCACCCGGTTCAAGGTTCAGTGCATAATCCATCGTGATGATGTTCTGGGCTTTAAGCTCGTTTTGGGTGTAAACCTTGTTCTCCATGGTTACACCTCCTTTTTCAGCAGCTTGATTAGCGCCCGTGCTTCCTCATGGGTGAAGGTGCCGCGACTTGTGCACCTACTGTGATCAGGGGACCAGTCGTGAATGTCGAGCTTCGGCTCTGCACCGTTCCAACTGACCATATTCAGCTCCAGCCTCCAGCCTCGTGACGATTCGGAGATCACTCCGATGTGTCTTGTGATCGTGCTTGTGATTCTGTCTTTCATTTTGATTTCCTCCTTCATTTTTAATTTTTCGGGCAGGCGAAAGGCCAACCTATATACTGGCTCAAAAGGAAATATCGCGCTGTCTTCAGCCGCGTCTTCTATAGGAAGTAAGTTCTTCCTTTGAGCCGGTACAGAAAGTAATTATTTATTTAATTACTTATAGGGGATGCTGCACCGTACTTCCGATATCGTTTTTATATGCCTGCCCCGGGGCCTCCGCGGCGGCGCCGTGCTCGCTCTTTTGCGGTCGTCGCACAGTCATATCTGTCTCGGTAACGGC
>OLFY01000343.1_pt1 | contig 72999 bp, 60 predicted proteins | sample 1605611 | NCBI WGS metagenome assembly OLFY01 (sample SAMEA3888923, study PRJEB22519) | human gut metagenome | biome: human gut; feature: human-associated habitat; material: faeces | place: Denmark | collected 2011 | reverse complement strand
CATGGGACGAGATTACCACACCTTTTAAAATCAAAAAACATGCCGGACATCCTCTAAAGGAATTGAGTGCACTTGAAGAATTGGTTATGGTTGGATATCCTATAGGTTTATGGGATAAGAAAAATAATTTTCCAATATTTAGAAAGGGTTATACAGCTTCCCATCCGGCATTGGATTTCAATCAGCAGGGAATTGGCTTGGTAGATATGGCATGTTTCCCTGGATCTTCTGGTTCACCAATCTATATTTTGAACGAAAGCAGTTATTCAGATAAAACAGGCACTATTCATATAGGCCAGCGCATACTCTTAATTGGTATTCTCTATGCAGGACCACAGTATAACGCACAAGGTGATTTAGTCGTAACGACAATCCCCACACAGCAAAAAGTTTTTGCATCCACACCGATTATGACGAATTTAGGGTATTATGTAAAAGCTTCTGAACTCAACGAATTTGAATCATATATAAGAGCATCTGTTCAAAGACAAAAAGAGAGCTAACCAGTTTAACAAAACCAGTTAGCTCTCTTTTTATGAATAAAAAAAGTGTTGTCCAATTTTGCCCCAGAGGGCCTTACTTCCTCAAAAAACAGTCATATCAGGCTCTTCGAGGCTATTGGCATTATTCCCACTCGATGGTGCTCGGGGGCTTGGAGGAGACGTCGTAGACCACGCGGTTGACGCCCTTGACTTCGTTGATGATGCGGCCGGACATGCGGGCGATGAGGTCGGCGGGCAGGCGGGCCCAGTCGGCGGTCATGGCGTCCACGCTGTCCACCACGCGCAGGGCGATGACGTGCTCATAGGTACGGCCGTCGCCCATGACGCCCACGGTCTTCAGCGGCAGCAGCACGGCAAAGCCCTGCCAGACCTTGCGGTACCAGCCGGATTCGCGCAGTTCCTCCTGCACGATTTTGTCGGCCTGGCGCAGGATGTTCAGGCGTTCCTCGGTGATCTCGCCCAGCACGCGGATGGCCAGACCGGGACCGGGGAAGGGATGGCGCCAGACGATGGAATCGGGCATGCCCAGCTCGGCGGCCACCTTGCGCACTTCGTCCTTGAAGAGTTCGCGCAGGGGTTCCACCAGCTTGAGCTTCATGGTCTCCGGCAGGCCGCCCACATTGTGGTGGCTCTTGATGACGGCGCTGGGGCCCTTGTGGGACACGGATTCGATGACGTCGGGGTACAGGGTCCCCTGGGCCAGGTATTCCACTTCGGGCAGCTTCTTGGCTTCTTCGTCGAAGATGTCGATGAAGGTGTGGCCGATGATCTTGCGCTTCTTCTCGGGATCTTCCACGCCTTTGAGCAGATCGAGGAAGCGATCCTGGGCCTGGACGAAGTTGAGGTTCAGGTCAAAGTGCTCGCGCAGGTAGCTGACCACTTCTTCGCCTTCGTTGAGGCGCAGCAGGCCGTTGTCCACAAAGATGCAGTGCAGGCGGTGGCCGATGGCCTTGTGCAGCAGCACGGCCACCACGGTGGAGTCGATGCCGCCGGAAAGGGCGCAGACCACGTGCTTGTCGCCGATCTTCTCGGCCATTTCCTTGACCACGCGTTCCACGAAGCTGGACATGCTCCAGTCGGGCACGATGTTGCAGACCTTGAACAGGAAGTTGCGCAGCATGGCGTCGCCGTCCACGCTGTGGTGCACTTCGGGATGGAACTGCACGGCGTAGATCTTGCGGCTTTCATCGGCCATGGCAGCCACTTCGAGGGTGGGGGTGCTGCCGGTGATCACGAAGCCGGGCGGAGGGGTCTTGACCTTGTCGCCGTGGCTCATCCACACGCGGCTGGGCTTGGAGCTGTCCAGGCCGTCCCACAGGGCGCAGGAGGCTTTCAGGGTCAGATCGGCCGGGCCGTATTCACGCGTCAGGGACTGGGCCAGTTCACCGCCCAGGTTCTGGGCCAGCAGCTGCATGCCGTAGCAGATGCCCAGCACCGGCACGCCCAGTTCCAGGAAGCCCTTGTCCAGAGTGGGAGCATCGGCTTCGCCCACGCTGGCAGGACCGCCGGAAAGGATGATGGCCGAAGGAGCCATAGAGGCCACTTCGGCGGCGGTGACGTTGCAGGCATGGATTTCGGAATACACGCCGGCTTCACGCACACGCCGTGCGATGAGCTGGGTGACCTGCGAACCGTAGTCAATGATAATGACCTTGCTGTGCGCCATGAGTGTTCCTTGCAATGTATGCGGACGCCGCCCGGGAGGGACGGCGTCCTTTATATAATGTCATGAACGGGCAGCCTGGCTGCCGGAAAACAGGATGCAGGCATCAAACGGATGCGGGCGGTCGCTGCAGCGATCGCCCGCAGGTCTGAGGCTAGTTGTCGATGCGATAGTTGGGGGCTTCCTTGGTGATGATGACGTCGTGCACGTGGCTTTCACGCAGGCCGGCCGCCGAGATCTCGCAGAAGGTGGTGTTCTCGAACAGGTCGTTGAGGGTACGGGCACCCACATAGCCCATGCCGGAACGCAGGCCGCCCATGAGCTGGTAGATGGCTTCCATCACATGGCCACGGTAGGGCACGCGGCCCACGATGCCTTCGGGAACCAGCTTTTTGCTGCGTTCCTGGAAGTAACGGTCGGAGCTGCCGTCCTTCATGGCGTCGATGGAGCCCATGCCGCGGTAGATCTTGTAGGTACGGCCCTGGTAGAGGATGGTTTCGCCCGGGCTTTCTTCGGTACCGGCGAACAGGGAGCCGATCATCACGGAGTGGGCGCCCACCACGAGGGCCTTGACGATGTCGCCGGAGAACTTGATGCCGCCGTCGGCGATGCAGCAGCGGTCCATCTCGCGGGCAGCGCGGCTGCCGTCCATGACGGCGGTCACCTGCGGCACGCCCACACCGGCCACGATGCGGGTGGTGCAGATGGAGCCGGGGCCAATGCCCACCTTGACGGCGTCGGCGCCGGCTTCGAGCACGGCGCGGGCACCTTCGTAGGTGGCCACGTTACCAGCCACCAGCTGGCAGTTGGGGTAGGCGGTCTTGACCTTGCGGATGGCCTTGAGCACGTTCATGGAATGACCGTGGGCGGAGTCCAGGACGAGCACGTCCACACCGGCCTGGATGAGCTGCTCGGCGCGCTCGTCGCAGTCGCGGCCGATGCCGATGGCGGCACCCACGCGCAGACGACCGGCGCTGTCCTTGCAGGCATTGGGGTATTTCTGGACTTTGTCGATGTCCTTCATGGTGATGAGGCCGCGCAGACGCTCGTTCTCGTCCACCACGAGGAGTTTTTCGATGCGGTGCTCGTGCAGATGGCGTTTGGCTTCTTCCAGGGAGGTGCCCATGGGCACGGTGACCAGGTTCTTGCTGGTCATCACTTCGCCCACGCGAATGGCGGAAGCGTCTTCGATGAAGCGCACGTCACGGTTGGTGAGGATGCCCACCAGCTTGCCGTCATCCACGACGGGCAGACCGGACACACGGAAATCCGCCATCAGATCCAGAGCTTCCTGCACGGAGTTGCGGGAGGAAACGGTAACGGGGTCAAGGATCATGCCGCTTTCGCTCTTCTTGACGCGTTCCACTTCCAGGCGCTGGCGTTCGATGGGCATGTTCTTATGGATGATGCCGATGCCGCCCATGCGCGCCATGCTGATGGCCATGGCCGATTCGGTGACCGTGTCCATGGCAGCGGAGAGCAGGGGGATGCGCAATTCGATGGAAGGAGTGAGCCAAGTGGAGATGTCCACGGCGTCGGGAGTCACTTCCGAATAGCTGGGGACAAGCAAGATATCGTCAAAAGTCAGGGCCTTGCCGCGATTGGTGAACATATTTGCCTCGTAATGTGCTGGAATTGTTCAACAAAATTTAATATATAATCATATACATTCCGGCAGCTTCTGTCAATGCAAGAAAAGGGCCGGAAGGACGGTGCGGGGCGGACAGAATTGGGGTGGGCCCGCAGAGGAGGGGAGTTGGTGTCTTCATGGGAGCGGATCTGGCCTATATATTAATGTAGTGAGGCGGGCCATGTTGCCCGGTCAGGTGGGATATGGCGGGCATGCGTTGTTCCGCTCCCAACGGATTCATCTGCAAGAGGTCTGGGGACGAACCATATTGTCTGTCGCGTATGTTGGTGGTTATGGCGGAGCGTGGCGTCCAAATTTGCGAAAGCCAGGCAGCACGGCATTTTTTTGTGAGATCTGGCCAGCGGACTGCCGGATGGCTGTCATGGGCTGAAAATATCGTTGGTATGGCGGCGTGTATTGGGGCGCGCGATTTTGACAGGGAAACATCCCGGTTGATGCCTCGGTGGGATTTCTTAGCCTCTGACGAGCCCTCTTGGGGGATCAACGTATTTTTTTCTATACCTGACCTATGCGGGGAGATATTTTTATCACCCTGTAAAAAAAAGATGTTTTTTGAAAGTGACATGTGATATCGCTCCATTTATATCGTTTTTGACTACTTAATATTGACAAACCGATAAAAGGGGTTTAAAAATTTTTACAAGTTCGACGGACAAGCGGACTGCTGCTGTCGACTTTTAAAAAACGAGCTTTTTGCTCCGGCCGTATCGGCCGGGATTCCTGTCCCGCTCCGCACAGGGCAGGAATGGGGTCCCGCAAGGGAAGAAGATCCCATACTGGATGGGATCGAAAGATGCGGAAGTAATGAAGGAAGGTATTATCATGAAGAAGCTTATGACTCTCGCTCTGGCTGCCGCTATGATGCTGGGTGCTACTACCGGCGCCAACGCTATCGACTTCAAGGCCAAGGGCCAGTGGATCATGTCTTTCGACTACGGCATGCACGGCAACTTCGGCCAGGGTAAGGCTGCCAACAACTCCGGCTTCAAGAATGAAGACCAGTTCGAAGCCCGCCAGCGCGTTCGCCTGCAGTTGGACGCCGTGGCTTCCGAAGCCCTGTCCGGTACCGTGTTCTTCGAAATCGGCGACCAGGTTTGGGGCCAGGACAAGACCGGTGGCGCCCTGGGTGCTGACAACAACAGCGTGGTGGAACTGAAGCGCGCCTACATCGACTGGATGGTGCCCCAGACCGACCTGAAGGTCCGCATGGGTATCCAGGGTCTGGCTCTGCCTGCCTTCACCACCAATGCTTCCCAGATCCTCGACGATGACGTGGCCGCCGTCACCCTGAACTACCAGTTCAACGAAAACGTGGCCCTGACCGCTTTCTGGGCTCGCCCCTATAACGACAATAACGGTTACTCCTACGGTAATGGCCACCAGAAGTGGGCCAAGAATTACATGGACAACATGGACATGGTCGCTGTGCTGCTGCCCCTGACCTTCGACGGCGTGAAGGTGACTCCCTGGGTCATGTACGCCGCTCTGGGCCCCGGCATGTTCGAGCAGCCCTATAACCTGGAAAAGGACGCTCTGGGCAATCTGAAGCATCCTTGGGGTGATTACGGCTCCGCCTGGACCCGCGCTTCCCGTGGCCTGACCTCCGGTTTCTCTGGCAGCGATTACAAGGATTCTTACGGCAACGCCATCTGGGCTGGCGTGACCGGCGAAGTGACCTACTGGGATCCCTTCCGCATCGCTTGGGATGTGAACTACGGTTCCGTTTCCTATGAAGACGAAAAGATGAACCGCGAAGGCTGGTTGGCCAGCCTGCTGCTGGAATACAAGCTGGATTGGGGTACTCCTGGCCTGTACGGTTGGTACGGCTCCGGTGACGACAGCAATCCGAAGAACGGTTCCGAGCGCATGCCCGTGGTGAGCGCCAACGGCAACAACGACTTCTCCAACTTCGGCTTCAACGGCAACCCCTACATCGCCCGTGAAGGCGTGCTGGGTTCCACCATGGTGGGTACCTGGGGCGTGGGTGTCCGCCTGAAGGACGTGAGCTTCCTGGAAGACCTGAAGCACACCCTGCGTGTGAACTTCATGGGCGGCACCAATGCTCCCAAGATGGCCAAGTACATCGGTCAGAATAAGGTCTACTCCAAGGACGGCGTGGATGTGACTGCTACCGGCTTCGGCTATGATCCCATCTACCTGACCACCGAAGACTACGCTCTGGAAGTGGGCCTGACCAACACCTACAAGATGTACGACAACTTCACCGTCATGCTGGACGCTGCCTACATCGCCATGTGGCTGGACGACAGCCGCAGCACTTGGGGCAAGAGCTCCATGCGCAACTTCAGCGGTGGCAAGAGCTCCGGCACCTACGACGCCTGGAACGTGAACCTGTCCTTCGTGTACTCCTTCTAAGCTTCGGCTTGAGAAGTTCGACCGTGGGGGCTTCGGCCTCCCGGTCTTTCAGCCCCGCTCCGGCGGGGCTTTTTTGCGTTTGAGGGGCGGAGCTTCCCGGTCGTTGGAAACGCGGGAGCGTGTTTGCTCTACATGCAGGATGATTGCCGATATGCTGGATATACGTCTGAGGAGGGAGAGGGGAGCAGTCCCTTAGAAAAGTGGATGCCGCGGCCTTACTGTACAAGCCGTCGCCGGATCTCCCCTCCACACATCATGCTGATTCCCGGCCTGAACGATTCGGCTGTGAGGCTTCGAGCCTTATTTTGCGGGCCCCGCTTTGGCGGGGCTTTTTTGCGTTCGACGAGCAAGATTCTTTGAAAAAAAGAGAGCAGGAGGCTTCACAAAAAACAGAAAAAATCGAAAAAGAAATATAGATAATGCTATATAACCTATTGTTTTTTTTGAAGAAACGTTGACAAGGTCAGAAAAGGGGTTTAAAAATTTTTACAAGTTCGACGGACAAGCAGACTGCTGTCGCGAACATCCCAGACGAGCTTCTTGCTCCTGCCGTATCGGCCGGGATTCCTGTCCGCTCCGGGCAGGACCGGATCTCGTAAGGGAAACGATCCTGCACTGGACGGGATCGCAAGATGCGAAAGTAATGAAGGAAGGTATTATCATGAAGAAGCTTATGACTCTCGCTCTGGCTGCCGCTATGATGCTGGGTGCTACTACCGGCGCCAACGCTATCGACTTCAAGGCCAAGGGCCAGTGGATCATGTCTTTCGACTACGGCATGCACGGCAACTTCGGCCAGGGTAAGGCTGCCAACAACTCCGGCTTCAAGAATGAAGACCAGTTCGAAGCCCGCCAGCGCGTTCGCCTGCAGTTGGACGCCGTGGCTTCCGAAGCCCTGTCCGGTACCGTGTTCTTCGAAATCGGCGACCAGGTTTGGGGCCAGGACAAGACCGGTGGCGCCCTGGGTGCTGACAACAACAGCGTGGTGGAACTGAAGCGCGCCTACATCGACTGGATGGTGCCCCAGACCGACCTGAAGGTCCGCATGGGTATCCAGGGTCTGGCTCTGCCTGCCTTCACCACCAATGCTTCCCAGATCCTCGACGATGACGTGGCCGCCGTCACCCTGAACTACCAGTTCAACGAAAACGTGGCCCTGACCGCTTTCTGGGCTCGCCCCTATAACGACAATAACGGTTACTCCTACGGTAATGGCCACCAGAAGTGGGCCAAGAATTACATGGACAACATGGACATGGTCGCTGTGCTGCTGCCCCTGACCTTCGACGGCGTGAAGGTGACTCCCTGGGTCATGTACGCCGCTCTGGGCCCCGGCATGTTCGAGCAGCCCTATAACCTGGAAAAGGACGCTCTGGGCAATCTGAAGCATCCTTGGGGTGATTACGGCTCCGCCTGGACCCGCGCTTCCCGTGGCCTGACCTCCGGTTTCTCTGGCAGCGATTACAAGGATTCTTACGGCAACGCCATCTGGGCTGGCGTGACCGGCGAAGTGACCTACTGGGATCCCTTCCGCATCGCTTGGGATGTGAACTACGGTTCCGTTTCCTATGAAGACGAAAAGATGAACCGCGAAGGCTGGTTGGCCAGCCTGCTGCTGGAATACAAGCTGGATTGGGGTACTCCTGGCCTGTACGGTTGGTACGGCTCCGGTGACGACAGCAATCCGAAGAACGGTTCCGAGCGCATGCCCGTGGTGAGCGCCAACGGCAACAACGACTTCTCCAACTTCGGCTTCAACGGCAACCCCTACATCGCCCGTGAAGGCGTGCTGGGTTCCACCATGGTGGGTACCTGGGGCGTGGGTGTCCGCCTGAAGGACGTGAGCTTCCTGGAAGACCTGAAGCACACCCTGCGTGTGAACTTCATGGGCGGCACCAATGCTCCCAAGATGGCCAAGTACATCGGTCAGAATAAGGTCTACTCCAAGGACGGCGTGGATGTGACTGCTACCGGCTTCGGCTATGATCCCATCTACCTGACCACCGAAGACTACGCTCTGGAAGTGGGCCTGACCAACACCTACAAGATGTACGACAACTTCACCGTCATGCTGGACGCTGCCTACATCGCCATGTGGCTGGACGACAGCCGCAGCACTTGGGGCAAGAGCTCCATGCGCAACTTCAGCGGTGGCAAGAGCTCCGGCACCTACGACGCCTGGAACGTGAACCTGTCCTTCGTGTACTCCTTCTAAGCTTCGGCTTGAGAAGTTCGACCGTGGGGGCTTCGGCCCCCCGGTCTTTCAGCCCCGCTTCGGCGGGGCTTTTGACGTTTTGGGATACCGTAACGCGGCCAGAGCGGAGCGGCCTTCTTCTGCACCCCCGGCATGCAGGCCCGCACGGCAAGGCTGGCGGCTGGATCGTCCAACATGCAGGATTGCCAAATCCTGTCACGGTATGATGTGGTTCAAAAAATTGTCCTTTACCTCTTGACGGAGTGAAAGGGCATGCGTATGCTTGCGTAACAAAATTTGTACTCAAACGGAAAAGCGTACAATTTTTGCCATATCTGGCGGGGATGTCCCTGGGGAGGAACAGCCCGTGGATGCCAGAAAATTTCTCTCAGGAAGGAAGGTTTTTATCATGAAAAAGCTGATGACCCTCGCTCTTGCTGCGGGTATGCTGCTGGGCGCCGCCACCGGTGCCAGCGCCATTGATTTCAAGGCCAAAGGCCAGTGGCTGATGGGCTTCGCCGCCGGTGACGGTGCCCTTGTGAGCCATAAGAAGGCTGCTAAGGCGAACAACTACAATAAGGCTACCAACACCGACGATACTTTCAGCGCCATGCAGCGCCTGCGTCTGCAGTTGGATGCCGTGGCTTCCGAATCCCTGTCCGGTACCGTGTACTTTGAAATCGGCGACACCACCTGGGGCCAGAATTCTTCCGGTGGCGCCCTGGGCGCTGACTCCAACAGCGTCGTGGAACTGAAGAATGCCTACATCGACTGGATGGTGCCCAACACCGATCTCAAGTTCCGTATGGGTATCCAGAACATCGCCATGCCCAACGTGGCCGGTGGTTCCGCTGTGCTGGATGACGATGTCGCCGGTATCGTGGCCAACTACCAGTTCAACGAAAACGTGGGCCTGACCGCTGTGTGGGCCCGTCCCTTCAATGACAACTGGAACAGTGCCTCTAAGCGTTGGGATGCTACCACTGATGACGCGAACTACCACGACAACGTGGATATGTTCGCTCTGATGGTGCCCCTGACCTTCGACGGCGTGAAGGTGACCCCCTGGGCCATGTACGGCATGATCGGCGTCAATTCCTGGGATGCCATCGACAATGACATGCACAAGGGCAGCTATCCTGCCTTTAGTCTGCGTCCCTATCCGCTGGCTTACAAGGGCGGCTCCTTCGACACCGACAAGGCTTACGGTTCCGCCTTCTGGGCCGGTCTGCCCATTTCCGTCACCGCTTTCGATCCGCTGAACATCGAGCTGGACATCAACTACGGTTACGTGGAATCCATGGGCCGCTACGATGTGCAGCAGCAGAACAGCAAGGAATGGCGCCGTGGCGACACCAAGCGTGAAGGCTGGCTGGTCAAGGCCCTGGTGGAATACAAGATGGATTGGGGTACTCCCGGTATCTTCGGTTGGTACTCCTCCGGTGACGACGGCAACGTCAAGAACGGTTCCGAGCGTATGCCCACCCTGTCCGGCTGCGGCAACTTCATGTCCTTCATGGGTGACGCCAACTACGGTTGGGGCGACGGCCGTCTGTACGACCGCAACCTGACCTACGCCGGTACTTGGGGTATCGGTCTGCGCATTCACGACATGAGCTTCGTGGAAGACCTGAAGCACTCCTTCCGCGTGGCCTACTGGGGCGGCACCAACAGCCCGTCCATGGCCAAGTACGTGGGTAATTCTTGGGGCTGGAACGGCAGCGCTGATGGTGCTTATGGTACCCCCGAAGGTCCGTACCTGACCACCAACGATGGTCTGCTGGAATTCAACCTGGTGAACAGCTACCAGATCTACGAAAACCTGGAAGCCAACCTGGAACTGGGTTACATCGTGAACATGGTGGACGACGACACCTGGAAGCGCAGCTACCGCGATGACTCCTACAAGAAGCAGGACGCCTGGAAGGCTCAGCTGATCTTCGCTTACAGCTTCTAGTCTTTCACGACAAAGATGCTTTTGAGGGGGGCGCAAGCCCCCCTTTTTTTATGCCTGGCAAAGAGGGGAGAAGAGCGCCATTTCCTCCTCAGCGCCATAGTGTTGCCTTGCCTTAGCAGGGGCCTCTGCCTATGCTGGGCTGGTACGACTGCTCCCCCCTGCCATAGTGTGTTCCTGCATGGCCGTATCCTTCTTTTATGTATGGAGCCGGAACCACATCTTGCCCCAAGAGATGGGGCAGATCCCCATCCCTGCCTTCGAGGTCCCATGTTTGCCCGTATCGCACTGCTTTCCGCTCCTTACAGCCCCCTGACCTACGCCTTGCCCGACATTTTCCCGGAAGATTTCTGGCAAGAAGGCCTGCGCGTGGCCATCCCTCTGGGACGCGGTGCCTTGCGGGCGGGTATGCTGATGGAGCTTCTGGAGCACAGCGATCTTCCTGATGGTGTCATCTGCAAGGAAGTGGTCTGGCCGCTGGAGACCAAGCCCTTGATTTCGGAAGAGATCAGGGCACTGGCGCGGGATCTGGCCATCCGGCAGGGACTGGAGCCGGGGTGTGTATTCGGACATGTCTTGCCGCAGGGCCTGCGCCAGGTGGATCTGCGCATCCGCTGGCTGGCGACGGACAGGGACTTTGCCTGCACGGTGAAACAGGTCACGAAGCTGGAAGCTGATGTTCGGGAGGCCCTGGCCAAGGCCCTGTGCCGGGGCGAGGCCCGTCTTGTGGCGCCGGGCCGGGATGCTGCCGGAGATGAGCTTTGTGTGCTGCGGGTGGATCCTCCCTGGTCGGTACGTCCGCAGGCCATAAGGCAGCGCGAGATCCTTGAGTATCTGCACGAACGGGGGCAGGTCAGCCGTCGTCAGCTGGCACGGGACCTGGGTGCCGGCAGTGCTCCGGCCCTGCGTTCCTTGCTGCAGTCCGGTCTCGTGGCCCTGCGCCACGCGGATGCCGATGAACCCGATGACGAGCTGCTTCCGCCCGCGCCCCGGGCCTTTGCTCTCAGTGACGACCAGCAGCAAGCCCTGGAGGCGCTGTGTGCTGCGGTGAATGCGGGGCGTCCTGCTTCCGTCCTGCTGTTTGGTGTGACGGGCAGCGGCAAGACGGCTGTTTATCTGGAGCTGATCCGGCATTGCCTGGAGCAGGGCAGGAGCGTTCTCCTGTTGGCTCCCGAAGTGGCCCTTGCCTGCAAGCTGCGCCGGGATGCGGCCTGCGTCCTGCCCCATGTGCCCCTGTTTTTCTATCATGGTTATCAGACCCCGGCTCGGCGGGAAGAGATCTTTCGTCGTCTGGCCAATCGGCAGGAGCCCTGTCTTGTGGTGGGGACACGCTCCGCGCTCTTCCTGCCTGTGCCGCAGCTGGGCTGTGTCATCCTGGACGAGGAGCATGACAGCTCGTTCAAGCAGGACGAGTCCTTGCCCTATCAGGCCAAGGAGCTGGCCTGGTCGCGTATCGCACGACAGCGCGGTCTGCTGTTGCTGGGCTCGGCCACGCCGGACATCAAGACCTTCCATGCCGCCACGCAGGGGCAGATAGATCTCCTGCGTCTGCCGGAAAGGGTAGGGGGGCGGCCCCTGCCACCGGTGGAACTGGTGGATACCAGCGGTCTGGCCGGGGAAGGGCTGCTTGCCGCCCGCAGTGAGCAGGCCCTGCGCGAAGTGCTGCAACGCGGGGAGCAGGCCGTTGTTCTGCTCAACCGGCGCGGATATGCGCCCCTGCTGTATTGCCTGGACTGCAAGGAGACCGTCAGTTGTCCGCATTGTCACATCGCACTGACCTATCATAAAGGGCGGGGGCGGCTCGTCTGCCATTACTGCGGCTATGCCGTTCCCTTTCCCAGTCCCTGTCCGCAGTGCAGGAGCATGAACTTTCTTCCCATGGGGGAAGGGACGGAAAGACTGGAGGAATATCTGTCCACACTGGCCGGGCAGCCTGTCCTGCGCCTTGATCGCGACAGTACCCGGCGGCCAGGGCGCATGGAAGAGATACTGGCGGCCTTTGCCCGGCACGAGTCCCCCATCCTTGTGGGCACGCAGATGCTCTCCAAAGGCCACCATTTTCCTGATGTGACCTTGGCTATCGTGGCGGATGGCGATCTGGGGCTCAACCTGCCGGACTACAGGGCCGCGGAGCGATCCTTCCAGCTGTTGGTTCAGTCTGCGGGCCGGGCCGGGCGCGGAGACAAACCCGGGCGGGTCCTGATCCAGACCCGCAATACCGACCACTACTGCTGGCAGTATGTCCAGAGCGGCGATTACGAAGGTTTTTACGCCGCCGAGCTGGCCCGGCGACGGCAATACGGCTATCCCCCCTTCGTACGTCTGGCCCTGCTGCGCATCTCCTTCCCTGCGGAAGATCCCGGTGGTGCCGCGGCACTGGGGGAGCTGGCCCGGATGCTGCAGGCCAGGGCCCGAGAGCTGGGCGTGCGTCTGCTGGGGCCCATCCCGGCGCCTTTGGCCATGTTGCGGGGACGCAGGCGTTTTTCCTGCCTCATCAAAAGTACCGACTGGCAGTCGGTCAGGGCGCTGTATCTTGAAGCTTCGCGGCAGCAGTGCGCCAGCCGCTTGCGGCTTTTCCTTGACCTTGACCCTGTCAATATGCTCTAATCTTGCGATTTATTTTTCCCGTAAGCGGGATTTTACTGGGGAGAGCTCTGCGGTGCCTGCCCCGGCATTTTTGCGGCCTTTGACCGGCCCTGATGCCGGAGCGGCCGGTATGCGCGTTATAGCCGGGCACAGCAGGGCAGGAGTCAGTACCGGGCGGAAGGAGCTTGTCCGGTGCTTCATGGTCAAGGGAGGAAGAATGAAAGCTTTGCGTGTGGTGGGCCTGTGGGTGGCCCTGGTTCTGGGAATGGCGTCGTCCGCCATGGCTGAAGGTTTTGCGCTGACCGAGTGGAGCGCACGCGGTCTGGGTCTGGCCAGCGGCATGGTGGGCCGCGCCGACGACGTGTCGGCCATTGCCTATAACGCGGCCGGCATCACCCAGCTGCCCGGCGTCCAGGTCATGGGCGGTATGGGCCTTATTGCGCCCATGGGGACCTTGTCGCTGGATACGACCTACGGCAAGCAAGAGACCACTACCAAGCCCGCCGTGTGGGCCGCGCCGCACGCGTACGCCAGCTGGCAGCTCAACGACAGCCTGTGGCTGGGGCTGGGCGTGTTCTCGCGCTTTGGTCTGGGCAACAGCTATGACCAGAACTGGACCGGCCGTTACAACCTGTACAGCGTCAACCTGCAGACCATCTCCGCCGTGCCCACTCTGGCTTGGAAGATCAACGACATCCTCTCCGTGTCCGCCGGTCTGGAGATCATGAATATCAACCTGACCACGGAACAGAAGTTTGCTCCATTCGGCATGAATCCGATGGGTATTGGGGATCATGATGCCGAAGTCCAGGGCTCCGGTTGGGGGGTAGGCGGCCACTTTGGCCTGCATGCCCGCCTGAATGATGAATGGTCCATCGGTCTGGCCTACAAGACTCAGGTCACGGCCAATGTCTACGGTGATGCCAAGTATGAGGGAACGCTTAAGGACATGGGGATGCTGAATGACTGCGATGCCCATGGTACCGTGCAGCTGCCCGACTCTCTGGCCCTGGGTGTGGCTTACAAGCCCCTCGACAATCTGAGTTTCGAAGTGGGCGCTGTCTGGACCCGCTGGTCCACCTACAATTCCCTGAACATCTATATGGACAACGGTCAGCAGTCCATCAGCCACAAGAACTGGCGCGACGGCTGGAATTTCAATGCCAGCGTGGAGTACAAGCCTCTGGACTGGTGGAGCCTGCGTGCCGGTTTCTGGTACGAGACCCCTGTGGTCAATGAGGACCATGCCGACTTCATGGTGCCCACCAACGGCCGTACGGCTCTGACCCTGGGCACCGGCGTGGAGTGGAACGATTTCACCATCGACTTCGCCTATTGCCACATGTGGATCAATCCCACCAGCTATGACGATACGGATGGGCATGGGATCCTCGATAGCGGCTATATCACCGGCGGTACCTCCAAGGATACCGTGGCCAACATCTACATGCTGAGCTTCGGCTACAAGTTCTAGGCTGCTTTCCGGCAGATTTCAGGGGCGTCGTCCTGGGGGCGGCGCCCTTTTTTCATGCCCTGCGTACAGACTATTTGACCAGCGGCTAGAAAGTCTCTATAGTCCCGTTTGAGAAAGTCTAAACTTTATCGCCTGAACAGGCCCTGCTCTGCAGGAAACATCTCTTTGGAGGAGAGCAATGAAACGCACCATCCTTGCACTGGCTCTGCTGGTGGCTCTGGTCCTGCCCGGCATGGCCAAGGCCGAAGGTACCGGTATGTACCTGGCTCCCAAATTCCTGATGACCATTCAGGAAAGCGGCACCATCGAACGCTCCGGTATGGGCGGCGTGGACGAATACTCCCAGTTCACCCTGGGCGGCGCTCTGGCCGCCGGTTACGACTTCTGGCCCCAGTATCTGGTGCCTGTGCGTGTGGAACTGGAATACGCCCTGCGCGGTAACAGCGAAAAGAGCTGGGGCAGCAACTGGGGCAGTGTGGACTGCACCTGGAACAGCTCCACCCTGTTCGCCAACCTGTACTATGACTTCCGTAACGACAGCGCCTTCGTGCCCTACATCGGCGCCGGTATCGGTATGTCCTTCAACTACCTGGGCTTCGATCTGCACCGCAACGGCAGCGCCGTTTCCCGTGATGAAAGCACCACCAACTTCGCCTGGAACGTGGGCGCCGGTGTGGCTTACAACGTGAACGATGCCCTGTACATCGACGCCGCCTATCGCTATGTGGACCTGGGCTACACTGAAGCCAGCGGTGCCCTGAACGGCGACCAGATCAAGGTGGGCAGCCGTCCTTACAACCACGAATTCATGCTGGGCCTGCGCTTCGCCTTCTAGGGCGCATCCCCCCGCGATCAAAAAAAGGCCGCTTCTTTGGAAGTGGCCTTTTTTATTTTGCTTTACTTAAATAATAGTAAAAAGCTATTATTTGATTTCCCGGACGAAAGAAAGCAAGGATTTCCGCGGAAATAGAAGATTCTGTCATTGCCATGGGCGATATGACTGATTGTGATAAAAATATCATGTAAGTCATATTTTCATTAGTTGCAGTATATTATGCAGTATCACATTGTGTCATGGCTGGTGTTGTTGAGGGAGAGAGAAATATCCCTAAAAAAATTGCAATAAAAAAGTAATATATTTCAAATGTTATGAAATATGGCATATAATAATTATTCTTGAAAGCTTTTCGTCTCTTTGCTAGGGAAGAAAATCCCAAATACTGCCTGTTTCCACGGACAGCGCAGTCAACTTCTCAAAAAAAGGAGAAAAGCATGAAACGTTGTTTTGCCGCCCTGGCCCTGGTCTGCGCCTTGGCCCTTTCCGGTGTGGCCAAGGCCGAAGGTACCGGCATGTACCTGGCTCCCAAATTCCTGATGAGCATCCAGAACAACTATCCCACGCTGGAAGTCGGTCCCGATAGCGCAAGCGAGAATTACAGTCAGTTCACTCTGGGCGGCGCTCTGGCCCTGGGCTATGACTTCTACAGCCAGTTCGGTGTGCCCGTGCGCGCCGAAGTGGAATATGCCCTGCGCGGCAACAGTAAAAAAAGCTGGAGCTATGATGCACTGGACGTCAAGGGCGCCTGGAACGCCTCCACGCTGTTCCTGAATCTCTACTATGACTTCCGCAACAGCACGGCCTTCACTCCCTATGTGGGCGCCGGTCTGGGCATGGCCTTCAATTACGCCAACTATACGTTTGCCGCTAAGGGCTTCAATGCCAACTTCGATGAGCACCGCACCACCTTCGCCTGGAACGCGGGCGCTGGTGTGGCCTACGACATCACTGACAACTTCGCCGTGGACCTGGGGTATCGCTATGTGAACCTGGGCTATTACGAAATGGATCTTCCTGACGGCCTCAAGATCAAGAACCAGCCCAGCAACCACGAGTTTATGCTCGGCCTGCGCTATACCTTCTAGTCCGGGCGTTCCCGCCTGTACGGCCGCTCCTTCGGGGGCGGCCTTTTTGTTTTTCGGCAGAGCTGGGGCATCATGGCGGGTAGAGCCGCCTGGGAGCGTGAGCCACGGAAGGCCGGGGCGGCCTGCTCAAAAGGCCGTCCCGGCTGCCACTGCGGTCTTTTCTTGACGAAACGGCATAAACAGCCTATGAATCACAATTCTGTATGCGCTGGCCGGGCCCGCGTGATCTGTCGCCATGTCCTGCGGCAGGGAGGGCAGGGCCTTTCAGTGTAACTTGATAGCGGGGTTCCCATGTTCGAAAGCCTTTCCGATCGCCTTTCCGGTGTGTTCCGCTCCTTCAGCGGACGCGGCCAGCTGACGGAAGAAAATATCCAGGCCGGCCTGCGCGAGGTGCGTCTTGCCCTTCTGGAGGCCGACGTCAACTTCAAGGTCGTCAAGGACTTTGTGGAGAACGTCCGCCAGAAGTGCCTGGGGCAGGAACTCATCAAGGGCGTCAGCCCGGCGCAGCAGGTCGTCAAGATCGTCCATGAGGAACTGGTGGGCCTGCTTGGTGGCGAGACCGCGGGCTTGAACCTGCAGGGCCAGGAGCCGGCGGTTATCATGCTGGTGGGCCTGCAGGGCTCCGGTAAGACCACTTCGGCGGGCAAGATCGCCAATCTGCTGCGCAAGCAGAAGATGCGTCCCTATCTGGTGCCTGCCGACGTGTACCGCCCAGCCGCCATCGACCAGCTGACCGTGCTGGCCAAGCAGCTGGACATGCCCTGTTTCCCGTCCACGGTGGACATGAATCCCGTGGATATCGCCCGCCAGGCCATGGAAGCCGCCCGTGAGCAGCAGGCCACGGTAGTCCTGCTGGACACCGCCGGCCGTCTGCATGTGGACGAGCCCCTGATGCAGGAACTGGCCGCCATCAAGGCCGCGGTGAACCCGCAGGAGATCCTGTTCGTGGCCGACGCCATGACCGGTCAGGATGCCGTGACCGTGGCGGAGTCCTTCAACGAACGTCTGGGCCTGACCGGTGTGGTGCTGACCAAGATGGACGGCGATGCCCGTGGCGGTGCGGCCCTCTCCATCCGGGCGGTGACCGGCGCCCCGGTGAAGTTCGTGGGTATGGGCGAAAAGCTGTCCGAGATGGAGATCTTCCATCCTGACCGCATCGCGGGCCGCATCCTGGGCATGGGCGACGTGCTCACCCTGGTGGAAAAGGCCCAGGCCACCATCGACGCCGACGAGGCCGAAGCCCTTGCCAAAAAGATGCGCAAGGCCAGCTTCGACCTGGAAGATTTCCGTACCCAGATGCGCCGTATCAAAAAGCTCGGCTCTCTGGACAGTATTTTGAAGATGATCCCCGGTATGGGCGGCCTGCGTGAAAAGCTGGCCGAGGCCAACGGTGCCATGCCCGAAAAGGAAATGGCCCGTACCGAAGCCATCATCAACTCCATGACCATGGCCGAGCGCCGCAACCCCGATATCCTCAACGGCAGCCGCCGGGCGCGTATCGCCAGGGGCGCCGGGGTCACGGTGCAGCAGGTCAACCAGCTGGTGCGTCAGTTCGAGCAGATGCGCCAGATGATGAAGGGGATGATGGGCGGCAAGGCCAAGGGGATGCCCTCCATGCCCAGGATGCCCCGGGGCATGAGCATGCCCGGCGGCATGGGCGGGATGCCCGGCATGATGCCGGGTATGGGTGGCATGCCCGGTATGCCGCCCATGGGGCTGCCGGATGCCGGACACGGCAAATCGGCGGCGGCCAAAAAGCGCAAAAAGCGCGAACGGCCCGCCAAACGCAAAAAGAAATAGGCCCGTCCGTGCGGTCTGTCCGCACGGATCAGCGTCCGTTCTCCGGCAACGCACGGCGAAACCTCATCGCCAGACGGCTGCGGCGATGCCGGAGACGCGATAAAAAAATCGTTGCGGCGCACTGGTCATTGATATAATGGGGGGAGGGCAAACTTGCTCTTTTGCCCCCGCAACGCTACCATAGCACAAACAGGAGATAATCATGGCTGTTAAGCTGAAATTGACCCGTCTGGGCAGCAAGAAGCATCCTTTCTACCGCGTCGTGGCCGCCAACGACGAAACCCGTCGTGATGGCCGTCCGCTGGAATTCCTGGGTTACTACAACCCCATGACCGATCCCGCCGAAGTGAAGCTGGACGCCGAAAAGGTGAAGGCTTGGCTGGATCGCGGTGCCGAACCCACCGACACCGTCCGCGCCCTGATCAAGAAGATGGCCTAAGGTATCCTTCAGGATACCGCTGTACCGGTCTTTTCCGGTACTGGCCCGATGTTCTTCCGGCGTGCGGTACTGACGCGGCAGTATCCCTGAAGGAGCTGTCCGCAAGTCGTACCGCACCGCAGGCGCATGGCGCTTTTCCTGTGAGGAAAGCTCTGAGGATGCAGCGCCCGCTCACACCAACAGCCTTGTCACGGCAGGGCTTGCGGGAGGCCAGCAATGAAAGCTTTGATTGAATTTATCGCCCGTTCGCTCGTGGACGCCCCTAATCAGGTGCAGGTCACCGAGGTGGAAGGCGAACAGACCACTGTGCTGGAATTGAAGGTCGCCAAGGAAGATCTCGGTAAGGTGATCGGCAAGCAGGGCCGCACGGCACGCGCCATGCGCACCCTGCTCAGTGCCGCGTCCACCAAGGCCAAAAAGCGCGTCGTGCTCGAGATCCTGGAATAATCCCTCATGGCACGACGTATCCATATGGGCACGCTTGCGCGCCCGCACGGTATCAAGGGGGAGATCTGCGTCGACTGGTACGCAGACTCCCCTTCGCTGCTGGACGGTCCTTTCTGGCTGCAGGCGGGCGATGCCCCGCCGCGTCCTGCCCGGGCCCGTTCCTGGCGCATGCACAAGGGCCGTCCTCTGCTCCTTCTGGAAGGCGTGACCGACCGTAACGACATCGAAGCCCTGCGAGGCCAGAAGATCCTTGTGGATCGTGACCTGCTGCCGCCCGTGGACGAAGACGAAGTCTACGTGGAGGACGTGCTGGGCTTTGCCGTCATCCTGCCCGACGGCTCCCGTCTGGGCGTGCTGGATCATGTGGAATATCCTGCCGGTCTGGAGGTCTGGAGCATCGTGACCGATGACGGCAAGGAAGTCCTTTTTCCGGCCGAAGCGTCGTTCATCGAAGGTTTCGACCTGGAAGGGGAGCGCATCCACATCGCGCCGCCGGAAGGCCTGCTGGACATCTACCTGGGCGGTGACGAACAGGCCTAGCCTGTGGGGTCGGCTTTGCCGCCGTACGTTGCGGTGAGCATATGCCGGGCCGTACATGCAGGCTGTCCCGTTCCCTCTCGTTTGCCCGTCATTTTTGCTGCCCGTGCTGTCCGCAACACGGGCTGTCTTTTTTTCGCCGATGTTTTCGGCCCTGCTGTAGTTGACCTGCCCTCGGCAGGTCTTTTCGTATGAGGTGGATCATGCCCGAATTGCCGGAAGTGGAGACCGTCGTCCGCACCTTGCGGCCACAGGTACTGGACTGCTGCATCGAGCGGGTGGACGTCTTTCGCGAGCGTTCCCTGCATCCCCTGAGCCTGCCTGTGGAGCGACTGGCGGGAACGCGCATCAGCGCCGTTCGTCGCCGGGGCAAGCTGGCCCTGCTGGAGCTGGAGCCCCCTGCTGCGGCAGCTGCTGTGCCTGTGCCGTCGCTCCTGGCCGTGCATCTGCGCATGACAGGGCGTTTCATGGTCCATCCTGAAGGGGCTGCCCCCCTGAAGCATACGCGCATCATCTTCCATCTGCGGCGACCTGACGGGAGCCGGGCACAGCTCTTTTTCGATGATGTGCGCTCCTTTGGCCTGGTCTTCGCCGCCACGCCGGAGCTGCTGGATCGCTGGGACTTCTGGTGCTCGCTGGGGCCGGAACCGCTGGAGATGGGGCCCGGGGAGCTGGGGCCGCGTCTTCACGGTCGCCGTGCCATCAAGATCGCACTGCTGGACCAGACCGTTCTGGCCGGTATCGGCAACATCTATGCGGACGAATCCCTGTTCCGGGCCGGCATCGATCCCCGGCGGCCTGCCGGAGAGCTTTCGGAGGAGGAAGCGGAGCGTCTCCGCATTGCTTTGCAGGAAGTGTTGCGGGAATCCATCGCCCAGTGCGGCAGCTCCATCCGTGACTATCGTGATGCCAACGGCAATGTGGGGGCTTTCCAGAATACCTTCTTTGTCTATGGACGTGGCGGTCAGGCCTGCCGTCGGTGCGGCACGGAACTGCAAAAAAGTCGTATCGGCGGCCGGGCCACGGTCTCCTGCCCGCAGTGCCAGCACTAGAAGAGTTTTTTTTTGAGGGAGGAAACTGGCTTCCTCGTGTTCGCTGACGATGCCGTGGATGTGTCATGCCGGGCAGGTGTTTCTGGTCGCCAGCCGTGGCTGCGAGCATGCAAAGGCGGTTCTCCCGTCCTTCATCCTTGATAGTGTTCGGAGGGCGTTTCAGGGGCCGACAGGCCGCCTGTAGATGGATACGTGAAGAGCCGGATTCAGAGGCACAGGTCATTGTGCAACAGATGTGATGGATGACGGGTCGTTCCCTGCAGGGAGCGGCCCGTTATCTGTATCCGTCCCTGACAATGCGTGCCGGGGAAGAAGTGTTGGGGGAGAGGATGGCCTACCTCCCCGTGTGCCTGAAGGACGGTCGTTTGGCTGCCGTGGGGCAGACAAGGACTGCTCCTCACGTTACCAAAGGCTACGGCCACGGTCCGCCTGCCATTGCCCGGCCGTTGTTTATGCTTTGCTGCAGCCGTAGCAGTCGTTGAAGAACAGCGCGGCATGGAGGGCGACAGGGGCTCCTTTAAGATGCATCGACCCGCCTGCTGCGATCATGTGCGGCTGTCCCGGAGCCTGCAGCGGCTGGTGCATCCGCAGGTGGCGGGCAAGGGAAGTCGCGACCATTGCGACATGCACGACAAGGCTGGAAAGTCGTTGCGGCATATGGTCAGGGGTGCACCGGTCGGGCTGTGTCCCAATGCAGTTGCGGGCTGTCCGTGTCCCCCGACAGAGGCCAGACGACGCGGACATGTCCATGACGGCCTGTTTGCAGCAGGGGGATCCCCTGTTCGTCCAACCATTGTCCGAGCTCTTTGCCGGGATGACCGAAGCGGTTGAAAGCACCACAGGAAGCCACCATCAGCCGGGGCCGTACGGCTGCCAGAAAATCCGGCAGGAAGGAACTGTCCGAGCCGTGGTGCGGCGCCAGCAGGACGTCGGCCTGCACGTCCTGACCGCTGGCCAGCAAGTGGCGCAGGGCGGCCGCATCGGCATCACCGGGAAAAAGGGCCAGGCCGTGCCCGTTCCGGACAAGGCGCAGGATCAGGGAGGCGCTGTTGCCCTCCCAGAGATAGGCGCCCGGTACCGGCCGAGGCGGATGCAGCACATGCAGGGCAAGTCCGTCTTCAGGATCGCCCAGCTGCAGGATGTCGCCGGCATGGAGGGTGATAGCGTTCCGATCCTGCAGGGTGGTCTGCCAGATATGCCCCATCTGGCCGCTGCCCGGCTGGCCGTTATGCAGCAGGAGCGCCTCGGGAAAGGCCGTCAGCAGGGGAGGGATGCCGCCTGCGTGGTCGATGTCGGGATGGCTGTTGATGATGGCATCCAGACCGGGACGGGCGTTGCAGGCCAGCAGGGGCAGCAGGAGCTCCTGCCCCGGGTTCCAGGTGCGGGACATGCTTCCGGCGGCATCCACAAGCAGGGTCTGGCCGTGCGGCAGGCGCAGCAGGACAGCCTGGGCCTGTCCCACGTCAGGGACGGAAAGCTCCACTTGGGGCACCAGACCATGGTGCAGGCGCAGGGCCGGGCCAGCACAGGCCAGCAGCAGACCGCAGATGAGCAGGCGTTTCCCTGCCGGCGGCAAAGCGGGGCGTCCGGCCCGCAGGGCCAGTGCCCAAAAAAGGCAGGCCATGGCGGGCAGGGCCGTCCAGTGGGGGCGCAGGACCGGGGGGCCGCTGAGCCAGCCCTGGGTCTGGAGGAAGAGCAGCCCGTCCACCAGCCATTGGCAGGGCAGGGCCACCACATCCAGTACCAGAGTGGCCGCCGCATCGAGGCCGCACAGGCTGAGGCCCAGCCCCAGGAAGGCCCCGGGCAGGACAAGGGCCCCCAGGACGGGCAGCCAGAAGACATTGAGCAGGAACCAGAGCCCGCTGTTGTTGAACAGCAGCAGGGAAAGGGGCAACAGGGCCAGCTGGATGAAGAAGGAGACCAGCAGGATGCTGGCCAGTGCGCGGAGCAGACGTTGCGCGGGGGATGCCCGGGGGATGCGGCGCAGCAGTTGTCCCATGAGCGGCGTGGCGCAGCAGATGACCGCCACGCACAGGGCGGAAAGTTGCAGACCGGTATCGAAGACGGACAGGGGAGAGATGACGGTGATGCACAGCAGCGTGCAGCACAGGATATCCAGCCCGCTGGAAGGGAGGCGCTCCCGGAGCGTCTGGGGCAGCGGCATGCAGCGCAGATGGGCCAGGGCCATGCCTGTGGCCAGCAGCAGGAGCATCCCCGCCGCCCGCAGTAGGGAAGGCGGTGCATTGCCCAGCCAAAGGTAGGCCAGGGCCGCAGGGCAGGCCGCCAGCGGGATGAGGACGGTGCGGGGCCGCCAGAGATAGAGCCCCGGGTGCAGGTGGGCCGCCAGCCAGACGATGAACATCCCCGCCAGACCGGCCACGAGCAGATGCTGTCCGGAAAGGGCCAGGCTGTGGGAAAGGTTGCCGGCATTGAAGGCCTGGACGGTGGGCGTTTCCAGCAAAAAGCGTTCCCCGAAGAGCAAGGCCAGCAGGATGGCCTTGCCCTGGGGCACGGGAGCCGCGGATGGCGTGGAGGCCACGGAGGTGGACGCTGCGGAAGAAGCCGTAGCAGCCGGACCGGCGGAGGCGGCAGCGGGCGGCAAAAGACCGTCCCTGCCCGGCAGGAGCACGGCAAGGAACTGGCGTATGAGTTCTAGGCGCTGGCGGGCAAAGGGGGAAGGTGAGCCGTCGACGGAGGGCTGTCCGCCCGTGCCCCGGCTCCAGATGCGCCAGCCGGTGCCGTGACTGTGCCACCAGAAACCCCAATCGGTGAGGCCGAAGTTGCGCTGGTTGTCCACGGGCAGCAGCTTGCGTTGCAGGCGTACCGTCTGTCCCGGCAGCGGGAAGACGGCGGCCTGCTCCCATGTCCAGGAAAGGTTCCCGGGAAGGCGGACCGGCGTCTGGTCGTCAGGCTGTTGCAGCCGCAGGTCGGTCAGGCTGATGCGCAGGCGCTGCCCCGGCAGGGTGCGGACATCGTTCACCCTGGCTTCCAGCACAGGCCAGTGGCGGGGAGGGGTGCGCTCCTCGTACAGCTGTTCCAGTACGGGGGGCACAGGAAAAGCGGGCAACAGGGCCTGGGCCGTGACGCAGCCCAGCAGGGCGACGGCACAGCCCGTCAGAAGGCGGGGGATGCGCCATAAACGGCTGTCCGCCACCAGGACGCAAAGACCCGCGCAGAGCGCGGGTCCGGGCCAGCGTGCCGCCAGCAGGCCCAGCAGCCAGCACAAGAGCCAGCTTTGCCAGAGAAGGCCCGGGGCCAGCGGCGGACGCCACATGATATCAGGCCAGATCGCGGGCGGCGTCGCGCTCTTCGGCCCTGCGTTTGAGGGTCTCGCGGTGGTCGAACAGCTTCTTGCCCCGGCCCAGGGCGATCTCCATCTTGACCTTGCCCTGCTTGAAATACATGCGCACGGGCACCACGGTCAGGCCCTTCTGCTCCACGCGGGCCGCCATCTGGCGGATCTCGGCGGCGTGCAGCAGCAGGCGGCGCGGGCGGTCGGGATCCTGCGGCACATAGCCGGCATTGTCATACGGGGCGATATGCAGCGAAAGCACGAAGGCCTCGCCGTCACGGAAATCCACATAGCTGTCCAGAAAGTTGATCTTGCCGGCCCGGATGCTTTTGACTTCGGGGCCGGTCAGGCTGATGCCCGCTTCCACAAAGTCGGAAAGTTCGTACAGGTGGCGCGCCTTCTTGTTGACGGCGATGGTGGACGGGGATGGTTTCTTGCTCATATTCCTAACTGTTCGTCATGATGCTTGTGGTATGGAAGGCCAGCTCCGAGCCCAGGCTCTCCTGCAGGCGTTCGCGCAGCATGCGCTGCGAGGCCGTCACGTCGGTGCTCATGAGCACGCTGTGGGCCATGTCCATGCAGGTCTGGGCGTCCAGGCGGCGGATCATGTGTTTCATGCCCGGCACGAAGCGCGGCGAGGCCGAGAGCGTGTCCACGCCCATGCCCAGCAGCAGAGCCAGGCCGTAGGGGTCGGCGGCCAGCTCGCCGCAGACGGAGACCCCGATGCCCTCGCGGTGGGCGGAGTCGATGATGCGTTTCAGGGAGCGGACCACAGCCGGATGCAGGGCCTCGTTGAGGTAGCCCACATGCAGGTTGTTGCGGTCGATGGCCATCAGATAGTGGATGAGGTCATTGGTGCCGATGCTGAAAAAGTCGCATTCGCGGGCCAGGGCATCGGCGATGAGCACGGCCGCCGGGGTCTCCACCATGATGCCCAGGGGCAGGTCGGCGGCGTGGGGCAGACCGGCGGCCTGCAGTTCCTGCTGCAGTTCCTGCATGATGCGGCGCACGCTCTGCACCTCGGCCAGGCCGGAGATCATGGGCAGCAGCAGGGAGACATTGCCCTCCACACCGGCGCGCATGAGGGCGCGCAACTGGCTGCGGAATATCTTCTGGTGCCGCAGGCAAAAGCGGATGCCGCGCAGGCCCAGGGCCGGGTTGGGCTCCTTGAGGGCCTCCTGGGCGCGGAGCATCTTGTCCGCACCGGCGTCCAAGGTACGGAAGACCACATGCGCGGGCGCGGCCTTGCGGGCCACGGCGCTGTATTCGGCATAAAGCTCTTCCTCGCTGGGCAGATGCTCCCGCAGGAAGGAGAACTCCGTGCGGTACAGGCCCACGCCTTCGGCACCGCTGGCCTGCAGTTCGTCCATCTCTTCCAGGCGTTCCAGGTTGGCATGGACGCTCACGCGCACGCCGTCGCGCATCTCGGCGGGCCAGTGGGACTCGCTGCGGGTGCGGGCCTCCCACTCCTGATATTCGCGCTGGCGTTCTTCATAGGTGGCCAGGTCGTCGGCATCGGGATCCAGCAGCAGGCAGCCGTTGAGGCCGTCCACGATGACCTTTTCACCGGGCTTGCCGGTCTCCAGCAGGCCGGTGACGCCCACCAGGGCCGGGATATGCAGGCCGCGCGACAGGATGGCCGTATGCGACGTGGGCCCGCCCTCCGCCGTGATGACGGCCCGCACGTCCTTGAAATCCATGTCCATGACGTCGGCGGGCGAAAGATCCTGGGCGGCCAGGATGCCGGCACCGGCCGCGGCGGGCAAGGCGCAGCTGCCGGCCAGGCATTCGCGCAGGCGCAGGCCCACGGCCCGGATGTCCTGCGCCCGGTCGCGCAGGTAGGGGTCGTCCATGTTGCGGAAGATGCTGCACAGCTGTTCCACCGTGCTGTCCAGGGCCCAGGCGGCGCAGACCAGTTCCTTTTCGATACGGGAAAGGGCGCTGCCCACCAGCTTGGGATCGCGGGCCAGCTCGATCTGGGCGGCGATGACCTCACGGTATTCGGAAAGGTCTTCCGGGACCTTGGCCATGGCTTCCTGCAGGGCGGCACGCACGCTGGTCACGGCGGCGCGCAGCTGTTCCTGCTCGCCTTCCACTTCGCGCGGGCTGATGCGGCGCATCTCCACGGTCTGGACATTGTGGGCAAAGCGCAGCACCCCGATGGCGATGCCGGGCGAGACGGACGTACCGAAAAGAAGAGAGCGTGCCATATCAGTCCTGCAGGTTTTCCAGATATTCGGCCAGGGCCGTCAGGGCTTCGCGGGCGTCATCGCCCCGGGCCAGCAGGGTCAGGGTGCAGCCTGTGGAGATGGCGAGGGAGAGGATATCCAGCATGCTTTTGGCATCGGCGGTGCCGTTGTCGCTCTGGATCTGGATGTCGGAGGAAAAATGCTGGGCCTCCTGCGCCAGACGGGCAGCAGGCCGTGCGTGCAACCCGCCACGCGTATGCAGCGTGACGGGAAGGGCGAGGCCTTCGGGCGTTTCCTGAACTTCTGCCATGATATATTCTCCCTGGTCGCCCCGGGCGACCTGTACGATCTGTTCCTGACGGTCCCCCGCATCGGGGACCTTGTGGCAGGGCCGGCCATGCCGTGTGTCCCTGTCGTCCGAGGCGGCCGCAGGGCCCTGCGGATCACGCCATGCCCGTTTCGTCATCGGGCTTTTCCCTGCCGTGGCGGCAAGGGCCTTTACAGGCCGACCAGCCCCGCGTCCATGAGCACGAGGAAGGTCAGCAGGATCAGCCAGAGCACGATGCGCGGCAAATGCAGGCGCCCGATGATCCAGGCGGCGGCCAGAACGGCAGCACCGCCGCCCATACACCAGAGGAGCGTATGCCGGTCCCCGCTGTAGGGCAGCAGCATGGCGGCCGCCACGGTCAGCAGACAGGCATTGACGACCTTGATGCGGCCGGTCCAGTTGATGAGCCCCAGACGCTTGAGCCAGGCCAGGGCGGCCAGGCCGTAGCGCAGGGCAAAGAAAAACGTGCCTGTCCTGAAAGCCAGCAGGGCCACGGCCAGCAGGACCGTCAGCAGGATGACGGGCAGCGTGTGTCCGGCCAGCAGGAGGCAGATGCAGCACAGGGCCCAGCAGGGGAAGACGCCCCCTTCAAAAAAGCCGTCCCCCACGGCGGAAAGCGTGGTGCCCAGCGTGCGGCGCACCGTGTCCAGCGCATTGGAGGGCAGTTTGCCTTCTGCCACCTGTTCTTCGATGTTCAGCAAAAGGCCCATGTAGAACGGCAGCATGTAGGGATGCGTGTTGCTGTGGGTACTGTAGTGGGCCGCCGCCTGGGCCCGAGCTTCGGCGTCGGGGTACAGATGGCGCAGTGCCGGTTCCAGCGCGAACAGCAATCCCAGCTGCTGCATGCCGCGTGCCGTGACGGCGGCGTTGATGTAGCAGCTTCGCGCAAGGCAGGAAAGGGCTGTCCGGGTGGGCAACATGGCGGGCTCGCTTGGTTGGGCGGTCGGTTCCGTAACGGAGAAAGGCTCAGGCGCGGGTCAGCAGCTCGTAAAGCTCCTTGGCGCTCCAGCCGGGGGCCATCTCCTGGGCCCGGCGGGCCACTTCCTTGGGCTTGAGGCGCTCGTCCGCGGCGGCCATGACGGCTTCCAGCGCCCGGCGGGCCTCGGCTTCATCGGCGCGCTCCTTCTGTTCCGGCGGACCGATGATGACCGTGATCTCGCCCAGCAGTTCTTCGGGCAGCTCCTGCCATTTCTCCAGACGGCCAAGTATAAATTCCTCATGGGTCTTGGTCAATTCCCGGCACACGGCCACGGCCCGGGGGCCCAGCAGTTCCGCGGCCTGGGCCAGGCTCTCGCGCAGGCGGTCCTTGCGCTCGAAGAAGATGAGCGAACCCGGCGTGCGGGCAAAGGCCGAGAGCGTGGCGCGGCGGCCCGCGGCATCACGCGGCAAAAAGCCCAAAAAGGTATAGGGCAGGGGCGGGATGCCCGCGGCGGAAAGGGCCGTCACCGGTGCCGAAGGACCGGGCACGGGCGAGACGGGCAGGCCCTCGGCACGGCAGGCGCGCACCAGACGGTAGCCGGGATCGGCCAGCAGGGGCGTGCCCGCATCCGAGACCAGGGCCAGGTTCTGTCCCTGGCGCAGCAGGCGCAGGACCTCTTCCTGGCGTTCGCTCTCGTTATGGTCATGGAAGCTCAGGAAGCGGCGGGCCGGGATGTTGCACTGGCTGCACAGCAGCCCGGCGCGGCGGGTGTCCTCGGCCAGGATGAGGTCGGCACCGGCGAGGACTTCGCGGGCGCGGGGAGAAAGGTCACCAGGGTTGCCAAGAGGTGTGGCCACTATCCACAGATGGCCCGGAGCCGGAGAGGTCGAAAGCATGGCGGATGTGCTCCATGTGCGGGCCCGTGGGCCCCGGTTCGATACAGACGAGGTCAAAGCGGCAGGGCAGGTGCCACTGGTCATGCGCGGCCAGCCAGGCCCGTGCGGCCCGGATCAGGCTTTGGCGCTTGCGCGGCCCCACCGCGTCAAGAGCGCTGCCCAGGCTGCCCGGACCGCGCGTTTTGACTTCCACGAAGACAAGAGTGTCGCCTTCCCGGCAGACAAGGTCAAGTTCCAGCGGGCCGCTGCGCCAGTTACGGGCCAGGATGCGCATGCCGCGCGCATGCAGCAACGTGGCGGCGGCCTCCTCCCCGGCACGGCCCAGGGCTGCCCGGGGATCCCCGCCCGCACGGTCGTCCCCTGCTGGTGCCCCGGAAGGCTCGGCCAGACGGCGCAGGCGGGAAAGGAAGCTCACAGCAGGCTCCCCTGCCGGGCCCCGGGGCCTTCGTCCCTGTCGGGCAGCACGCCGCGAAAGGTCAGCCGGTGCTGGCGGCAGGGCCCCAGACGGTGCAGGGCCTCGTAATGGTCGGCCGTGCCGTAGCCCTTGTGGCGGGCGAAACCATAGCCGGGATGGTGCCGGTCCAGATGTTCCATGAGCATGTCCCGGTAGGTCTTGGCCAGGACGGAGGCCGCGGAGATGGCAGGCACGGAACTGTCCCCGCCCACCACGGCGTTCTGGCGGGGCAGGTCGGTGGCGTCGGCATGACGCTTGCGCCAGTGCGGCAGCAGGACGGGCTCGGGCACGGTCTTGTTGCCGTCCACCAGCAAAAGGCCGGGCCTGCGCTTGAGGCTGGCCACGGCGCGGCTCATGGCCTCGAAGGTGGCCTGGAGGATGTTGATACGGTCGATGGTGGCGGGCCAGACCACGCCCAGTCCCCAGGCCAGGGCGCACTGGCGGATCAGGGGCGCCAGATGTTCCCGCTGGGCGGCGCTCAGGGCTTTGGAATCCGTGAGGCCCGGCAGGTCGTATTGGTCCGGCAGGATGACGGCCGCCGCCACGACGGGGCCGGCCAGGCAGCCGCGGCCCGCCTCATCGATGCCCGCCATGAGCAGGGGGCGGGAGGGCAGGGCACAGAGCAGGCCCTGTTCCGGGGCCGGTGCGGCGGGGGATCTTTTGCGACGAGGGGGCATCTTGTTTTACTCTGCTGCTAAAACGCCAAAGACCTCACCCCGCGCAAGGCAGGGTGAGGTTCATTCCGTTCGTATTCTGCCCGGGTATGTTCACAGGACCCTCAGGCCGCCATGGACATTCCGCTGGGCTGCGAATCAGAAGCGGCCGCGGGGCTTGATGCGAGCGGCTTTGCCCTTGAGGGCGCGCAGGTAGTACAGACGGCTGCGACGCACGCGGCCCTGGCTCACCACTTCCACATGGTCGATGAAGGGGGAGTGCAGGGGGAAGATGCGTTCCACGCCCACGCCGTCAGAGATCTTGCGCACGGTGAAGGTGGCGTCGGTGGTGCCGCGCTGGATGCGGATCACGTTGCCCTGGAACACCTGAATACGCTCTTTTTCGCCTTCCACAATGCGCAGATGCACTTTCACCGTGTCGCCGGAGCGAAACACGGGCATATCCATACGCATGTTTTCACGTTCAATTTTCTTAATGATATCCATGCCCTACTCCTTAAATACGCAGCCTTGGGACGGCTGTCGTCGTGAAGAAAAACTGTGGCGCTTACTTGTAATCGCCCAAAATTCTGTCGGCCAGGATAGCGGCCGCGCTCCGCACCGAAAGGTGGTTGTAGCCCAGATACCGTATGGGTCTGAGCACCCCGTCACACCGGGCGAGCACCTCAGGGGCCAGCCCCTGGGCCGTACCCAGCAACAGCAGCACAGGACCTTCTTCGCACATGCGGCACACATCCGCCGGACAAAGCGGCGGGGGCGCGTGCTTGTGAGCGGGCCAGGAGGCGGAACTTGCCACCACTCTGGGCCGCATGCCCGTGCGCTCCGTGAGATGTTCCACAGCGGCATCCACGGATTCGGCAGGACAAACCGTGGCGAGCGCCTGGGCCCGGTCCGGGTTGCCCCTGCTTCCCGCGCCCTGCGTCCAGTGCCGTACTATGGCCTGTAGCAGACGCTGCTGGTCTTCCAGCGGGGTCACGGCATAGAACGGTCCCATCGCATAGCTGCGGGAAATCCGGGCTATATCGTGAATATCCAAATTTGTCAAAGAGGAAACGCCGGAATTTTTCCGGCCCAGCAGCACGGGATAGTGCACGAGGCAGAAAGAAAGGTTCCTTCCGGCCCTTGTCCGTGACAGCGTGGCCAGATGGCGGGCGTCTTCCGCCACCAGGGGCGCGCTGTCCAGCAGGTCCGGCCGCACCCGCAGCGTGGTGGCCAGCGACTGCTGCCGCCGCCAGCGCGCTACGGCGCCGTGGTCCCCGCCCCGCAGTACCTCCGGAACCTCGCGGCCTTCCAGGACTTCGGGCCGCGTATAATGGGGGTACTCCAGCAGGCCGTTGGAAAAACTTTCGTCGTCCCCGGACTCTTCCTTGCCCATGAAACCGGGCACCAGCCGCGCCACGGACTCGATGACGGCCAGGGCCGCCGTCTCGCCGCCATTGAGCACGGCTTCGCCCACGCTCACGGGCTCCAGGGGGAAGATGTCCAGCAGGCGGGCATCCAGTCCTTCATAACGGCCGCAGATCAGGGTCAGGTCTTCTTCCTGGGCCAGCTCACGGGCTAGCGCATCATTGAGGGGACGCCCGCTGGGAGCCAGCAGGATCATGCGTCCCGGCTTTTCGATGGAGCGCAGCGCCGCGGCCACCGGTTCGCCCTGCATGACCATGCCGGGACCGCCGCCGTACGGGCGGTCGTCCACATGGTGATGACGGCTGGTGCTGAAACTGCGGGGATCGTGGAAGGAAAAATCCACGATGCCGGCCTCGCGGGCGCGGCCCAGCAGTGCCGTCTCAAGGGGCGAGCGGAAAAACTCCGGGAAGAGACTGACCAGATGAAAGCGAAGCATGGGCGCACAGTGACGCAAAAGCGGACATAAGGCAAGCGATGTTTGCGCAGGGCTGGCGCAGAGAAGCACAAAATGTCCGGGATAGATCGGCGTGTAAGAGTGAGGAGGAGCAGGGGGTATCGCCAGAGGCGGGGGGAGATCAGTTACATCCCTCTATTGGGCATCCTTGGCACGACGGCCATGGACGCGGGAAGGAAGGTTCATTTGGGGAAAGGTCCCCTTTTTTCCCTTCACAGTGCACGCTTTCGTACAAACTTTTCTCCATTTTCTGCAGGGAGAGTGGCTGTCCACAAGCAACAGTTAGTGGAAAAATTCCTGTCCCCAACGTCGTCATTGGCTGGCAATCCTTCAGAAGAAGCGGCGATTACCGGGCATGCTCGTGCTCGTTCAATAGCGGGATTTACGGCAAAGGGCTGCGATGACACAGCGTCCACAGGCCGGCATGGCTGTGCAAATCTCCCCATAGCCCCTGGCACAGAACCGCCAGATAAGGTCGTCTATTTCGACCTTTAAAAGCCCTGTCTCCTGTGCAAGTTGTTCCATCTTCTGTTCGACATCTGCAAGCGATGCGGGGCTGCTTCCAAGACCGTTTCCCATTCTGTCCGCTCCCAGAAATCGCCGTATATGAACATCAGGTTTTGCGGCATCGATACCTACATTACGCAGATACTCCCAGGCCAGAGCCTTGCCTACCATGGGGAGCTTGTAGGGGGATAGCGGAGAAGACAGCATGGTTACGATATGATGTGCGTTTTCTGATGTCACGAAATCGTCGAGGCTGCCATACTCCATTTCTATCCGCTCGAAGATATGGATATGTGTCCGCAAAGAGCGCATTTGGGCGCGGATGGCCCTGTTGCCGCATTTGATGTCCTTTATCTTTTCACAAAAGACAGAAGGCGGCGTCATGAGGATTTTTTCTTTGTCGTATTTAAAAAATATTTCGTTTATTTCAGGCAAATGCTCATGGATTTTTTTCCATACGGTCTGGCAGGAAAGCAAAGCGTAGATGAGTCCCTGGAGATGTTCGTTGAAGCTAAAACTCTCTCCAGAGGCACGTTTTCTAATCTTTTTTTGGATGTAAGAAAGCTCAGCTGTCTTTTGAGACTGAAGATACTTCTTGAGAATAAAAAGATAGTGGGTAGAGGGTAGGGAAAGAATATGGCCGGGCATGGATATCTCCGTGGATTACCCCCGTACCGCCACGCAGAGCCAGTGGCCGGGGCAGGGCAGCTGATGCCAGTGGTATCGGGCGGCATCCAGCATGAGTTCGCCTGTGCGTTGGCCGCTGCGGCCGCTGTCCAGCAGGTGCGGCGGCCGGTCGCAGCCCGTACCTGCGGCCTTGAAGACGGCTTCCTTGATGGTCCAGCGACGCAGGCGCTCCCGCTGCCGGGCTGCCGGAGAGAGACCGGGGAAAAGCTCCTGGGGCGAAAAGGCCGACGCGGGCGGTGCCGGGCTCGACAGGGCCTCGGCATCCACACCGGGACGGATACCGGCCCCGGCCAGCAGACAGAAGGCCGCCTGTTCGCTGTAGCTGAAGCTGACGGAAAACTCCTTCAGCCACGGACGTCCTGAAGGCAGGCGGTGCAATCGGGGGCAGGCATGGCGGGCGAAGAAGCGCCGGGCCTGTGCCGCATGATGAAAAAGCTGCGGCAGGGGATACCAGTCCAAAGAGGGCAGGGGGGACAGGCCGGTGATGGCGGCGCTGTGCAGTAGCACCGCCAGCAGCAGGCGGGCCAGGTGGCGCTTGTCACGCTCTGCCGGAAGGTGGAAAGCCTCCATATGGGCCCGGTCTTCCGCCGCCGTCAGTCCCTCGGGCAGCTCCGGCAACTGTATGGCGGAAGACCGGCCGGAGCGGGACGGCAAAGGGCAGGCCGCCAGCAGCAGGGGCGGTAACGGAGAAGAAAAGAGGGGCCGGGACATGGTGTGATGATGCCCGGCAGGCGGACAAAAGGCAATGCGCTGACGGTATCCCGACGCGTCACTTGCTACAGGCAGAGGCAGCCTTGCCACGGGCCTGTTCCAATGTGTCCGGAACAGGGAAGTTCGGACACAAAAAAAGTCCGCAGGCACGAGGCTTGCGGACGGGATGCTTGCGGGATGGCGGAGGCGTATAGGAGTCGAACCTACCGCAGACGGTTAAGCCTGCCACCGGTTTTGAAGACCGGGCGCCACACCGGTGACGACACGCCTCCGCACGACAGGCATATATGTGACACAAAGCCCGGGGGAAAGCAAGCCTGCCCTGCGGCAAGGCGCCAGGAGCCGGCGTGCGGGCAGGCATCGTGATTTTTCCGTCTCTCCGGCCCTGCCCATTGCCAGACGGGAAAAGAGACTTATCTTGTTCCTGATCCCTGACCGGTGTCGATTGACACCGTGCCGCCGGTCAGAGTACCTTGAATCCTTGGCGCAGACCGGTGCGCCATCAGCATAACGCTTTACCGCTCTGTAGTGGAGGCCGAATTGAATCAGTTTAGTCGCAACCTGATGCTCTGGGCTGCCATAGTCCTTGCGATGGTCATGCTTTTCAATATGTTCCAGCAGCCGCAAAGCTCGGCCCAGAAGGTGTCCTACACGGATTTCATCAGCCGTGTGGATGGCGGGCAGATCAGCTCTGTGGAGATCCAGGGCAACACCCTCATCGGGCGCGGGCCGGACGGTGCTTCCGTCCAGACTTATGCCCCGCGTGACAATGAGCTGGTGTCCCGCCTGCTGGACAAGAAGGTGGAAGTCAAGGCCCAGCCGCCGGAAGAACAGCCCTGGTACATGACCCTGCTGGTGTCGTGGTTCCCCATGCTGCTGCTCATCGGCGTCTGGATCTTTTTCATGCGCCAGATGCAGGGAGGCGGCGGCAAGGCCATGAGCTTTGGCCGTTCCCGCGCACGCCTGCTCAACCAGGACTCGGCCCGTGTGACCTTTGAAGACGTGGCCGGTGTGGATGAAGCCAAGGACGAACTGTCCGAAGTGGTGGAATTCCTGTCCAACCCCAAAAAGTTCACCCGTCTGGGCGGCCGCATCCCCAAGGGCGTGCTGCTGGTGGGCCCTCCAGGAACCGGTAAGACCCTGCTGGCCCGCGCCGTGGCCGGTGAGGCCGGCGTGCCCTTCTTCTCCATCTCCGGTTCGGACTTTGTGGAGATGTTCGTGGGCGTGGGTGCCTCCCGTGTGCGCGACCTGTTCGTGCAGGGCAAGAAGAACGCCCCCTGTCTCATCTTCATCGACGAAATCGACGCCGTGGGCCGCAAGCGTGGCGCCGGTCTGGGCGGTGGGCATGACGAACGCGAGCAGACCCTGAACCAGCTGCTGGTGGAAATGGACGGCTTCGAGAGCAACGAGGGCGTCATCCTGCTGGCCGCCACCAACCGTCCCGACGTTCTGGATCCGGCCCTGCTGCGTCCCGGCCGTTTCGACCGTCAGGTGGTGGTGCCCACGCCTGACCTGCGCGGCCGCCGCCGTATCCTCGAAGTCCACACCAAGCGTACGCCGCTGGATCCCGACGTGGATCTGGATACCCTGGCCCGCGGTACGCCGGGCTTCTCCGGCGCCGATCTGGAGAACCTGGTCAACGAAGCCGCCCTGCAGGCCGCCAAGCTCAATGCCTCCAAGGTGGACATGCACGACTTCGAGTACGCCAAGGACAAGGTGCTCATGGGCCGCGAACGCCGCAGCCTGATCCTTTCCGATGAGGAAAAGCGCATCACGGCCTACCATGAAGGCGGCCATGCCCTGGCGGCCCGCCTGCTGCCCGGTTCCGATCCCGTGCACAAGGTCACCATCATCCCCCGCGGCCGCGCCCTGGGCCTGACCATGCAGCTGCCCGAGGAAGACCGCCACGGCTATTCGCGCAACTACCTGCGCAACAATCTGGTGGTGCTGCTGGGCGGCCGTGTGGCGGAAGAGATCGTCTTTGACGACATCACCACCGGCGCTTCCAACGACATCGAACGCGTGACCCGCATGGCCCGCAAGATGGTCTGCGAATGGGGCATGAGCGATGCCATCGGCACCCTCTCCATCGGCGAGACCGGTGAAGAAGTCTTCATCGGCCGCGAATGGGTGCAGAACAAGAACTATAGCGAAGAAACCGCCCGTCTGGTGGACGCCGAAGTCAAGCGTATCGTGGAAGAGGCCCATGCCCGCTGCGTCAAGCTGCTGCAAGACAACCGCGCCACCCTGGACCGCATCGCTCAGGCCCTGCTGGAGCGTGAGACCATCAGCGGCGAAGAGCTTGATCTGCTCATGGAGAACAAGCCCCTGCCGCCGCTGGATGCCAACGGCAAGCCGGTGAAGGCCGCCCCTGCCGGGGACTTCGTGCTGGAGCCTGATCCGGCCGATACGGACGCTGCGGCGTCCGAGGCGGACAAGGCCGCGGAGATTGCTCCTGAAAAGGCGGAGCAGGCCGATGCCGATACGGGCAGCAGGACGCAGGACAACGATGAAAACGAACAGCGCAAGCAATAACCCTATGTTTGAGGAGCCGTCCCGCCGGGGCGGCTCCTGGCTGTGTCTTGGGGGCGGGGCGGTGACGACCTCTGCCCCCTTTGGCGTTATGGGCATCGTCAACCTGACGCCGGATTCCTTTTATGACGGCGGCACGCACGATTCCGCGGACCTGGGGCTGGCCCATGCCATGCGCCTGCATGCGGAAGGGGCCGACATCCTCGACCTGGGGGCGGAATCCTCCCGGCCCGGCGCGCAGGCCCTGACGCCGGAGCAGGAGCTGTTGCGTCTCATGCCCGTGCTGCGCGAGCTGCGGCGGGAGATCCCCGGGGTCATGCTCTCCGTGGATACCTACCATGCGGCCACGGCGGCTGCCGTGCTGGAAGAGGGCGTGCAGATCATCAACGACATCTCGGCCTGCGCCTTCGATCCCGGCCTGCTGGACGTGCTCGTCCAGTACAAGCCCGGTTACGTGCTCATGCACAGCCAGGGCAGGCCGGACGTCATGCAGAAGGATCCCCGCTACACGGACGTCCGCTCCGAGGTCATGGCCTTTTTCGAGCGTGAGCTGCATCGCCTGACCGCCGCCGGTCTGCCGGAAGAGCACATCGTGCTGGACCCCGGTATCGGCTTCGGCAAGACCCTGCGCCATAATCTGGAGCTGCTGGCCCACGCGGAGGACTGGCTGGCTTTCGGGCGGCCCGTGCTCATGGGCCTGTCCATGAAGTCCATGTTCGGGCAGCTGCTGGGCCTCACCACCCAGGAGCGGGGCTGCGCCACCCAGGTGGCCACGGCCATGCTTTGGGAAAAGGGCCTGTTCTGGCATCGCGTGCACGATGTGGCCGCCACGCGCCAGACGCTCACGCTGGCGGCGGCCTTCCGTGATCCTGCCGGGGCCTGCCGGGACTGATGCCCGGTCCGGCCGCGCGGGGGGATATTTGCCAGTTGCACCGGCGTGCGCTTGTTTTTATACTGCGCGCCGGCTGTCCGGCATCCGTGATGCGGCAGACGGCAAGGGGGGACGCCATCCCATGGCGTGGAAGGGGATTTTTCTGATGCCCAAGGATAGGGACCGTGCTGGAACATGTGGTTTTTGAATGGCGTGACGCGCTGGACATCCTGCTGGTAGCATTCCTGCTCTATCAGGTCATCCAGCTGTTGCGGGGATCGCGTGCCCTGACGGTGCTGACCGGTCTCGGCCTGCTGACCCTGCTGTATTTCATTTCGCGCAGCATGGCGCTGTACACCCTGACCTGGTTGCTGCAGCATGTCTTCAGCTCCCTGTTCCTGCTCATCGTGGTCATCTTCCAGAGCGACATCCGGCAGGCACTGGGCGAGATAGGGACCAACAATCTTTTCCGCAAGCGTGCGTTGCAGCATTCGGCCGTGGAAGAAGTAGTCATGGCCTGCGTGGAGATGGCCCGCCTGCGCGTGGGGGCCCTCATCGTCATCGAGCGGGGCACCCGGCTGGACGACATGATCAAGCGTGAGGGCGTGCGGGTGGATGCCCTGCTGTCACGCCAGCTGCTCATGAACATCTTCTATCCCAAGGCGCCGCTGCATGACGGTGCCGTGCTCATCAGCAAGGGACGCATCACGGCCGCCGCCTGCATCCTGCCCCTGGCCGAGGCCAAGGGACAGTCGTTCGGCACGCGCCATCGCGCCGCCCTGGGCATGACACAGGAATGTGATGCCGTGGTGGTCGTGGTCTCGGAAGAGCGCGGCGAGATCTCCGTGGCCATGAAGGGCGAGCTCGTCCGCAGTCTCGATGCCACACGCTTGAGGCAGGTGCTCAATGATATTCTCTAAGAACAGCCGCAAGGCCCCCCATCTCCTTTCCCTGCTCGTGGCCTTTGCCGTGGCCGTGGGCATGTGGTATGTGGTCAGCGTGCGCGACCGTCTGGAAGTCCAGCTGGAAGTGGGCATCGAATACAACGGCATCCCCTCCGGCCTGGTGGTGACGGACGGCCTGGTCAGCAAGGTGCAGGTGCGCCTGCGCGGGCCGGAGATCCTGCTGCGTTCCATCTCGTCGCGCAGCCTGACGGAAGCCATCAATCTTTCCAATATCAAAAAGGGCACGACCATCGTCCCCCTGACCTCGGACAACATGGGCCCCAGCTTGCGGGCCTTCGAGCTGGTGGACGTGCAGCCGCCCCGCATCGTCATCACGGCCGATACCCTGGCCGAACGCAGCGTGCCCATCCGGGCCGTGCTGGAATCCCCGCTGCGCAGCGGGGCCCTGACCGTGGAGAACGTGACCGTTTCTCCGGCGTCCGTCACCCTGCGCGGGCCGGAAGGCGTCATCTCGTCCATCAACAACCTGCCCCTGGGCATCCGGCTGGATCCCAAGGCCGCCGGTACCACGGTGGAGCAGACCCTGCTGCTGGATACCCCCAGTCTGGTCACCTCCAATCCCGCCTCGGTGAAGGTGCAGTACACCATCACCAGCGGACGCACCGTGGTCTCGCGCCGTTGCAAGATCTCGGTGGAGGCCCAGAACGCCTCGCAGTTCACGGTGGAGCCCTCCCATGTGGAAGTCATGGTGGAGGTGCCCGAGGCCCTGGCCCGCAACTCGTCCTATCTCAAACGACTGGAAGTGATGGTCGTCCCGCCGGCGCTGGAGCCGGGGCAGAAGGGCACGGCAGAGCCGCGCATCCAGCTGCCGGAAGGCATGACCATCTTGAATCCCTCTTTCGACAGCGTTACCATCACTCGCAAGAAGTAGCCTCCGGCGCATGACACCGGCAAGGAGAACACATGGCAGAACGTCTTTTCGGCACTGATGGCCTGCGTGGCCCTGTCAATATCTATCCCATGACCGTGGATGTGGCCCTGCGTCTGGGCCTGGCCGCCGGGGTGCGTTTCCGCAAAGGCTCGCACCAGCACCGCGTGGTCATCGGCAAGGATACCCGCCTGTCCGGCTACATGTTCGAGTCCGCCCTCACGGCGGGCCTGTGCGCCGCCGGCATGCACGTCATCATGACCGGTCCGCTGCCCACGCCCGCCATCTCTTTCCTGACCCGCAACATGCGGGCGGATCTGGGTGTGGTCATCTCCGCCTCGCACAACCCCTATTCGGACAACGGCATCAAGTTTTTCGACGCCGACGGCTTCAAACTGCCTGACGAGGTGGAAAACGAGATCTCGGCCATGGTGCTCGATCCCGACATGCGCTGGCCCTATCCCGATTCCAACCGGGTCGGCCGCGCCAGCAAGATCGAAGACGCCGGCGGCCGTTACATCGTGTACACCAAGAGCTGTTTTCCGGCCCATCTGACCCTGTCCGGCCTGCGCATCGTCATCGACTGCGCCAACGGTGCGGCGTACAAGGTGGCCCCACTGGCTCTGGAAGAGCTGGGCGCGGAGGTCTTCCGCCTGGGGACGAACCCCAACGGGACCAACATCAACGACCACTGCGGTTCCCTGCATCCCGAGACCTTGGCCGCCAAGGTGCGCGAAGTGCGCGCGGACGTGGGCCTGGCCCTGGACGGTGACGCCGACCGTCTCATCGTGGTGGATGAAAAGGGCAATGTCCTGGACGGCGACCAGCTCATGGCCCTGGGTGCCCAGGCCATGATGGAGCGGGGCGAACTGCCCGGCAACATGCTGGTGGCTACGGCCATGAGCAACCTGGCGCTGGAGATCTTCATGAAGGAACGCGCCGGTACGCTGCTGCGCACCAAGGTGGGCGACCGCTACGTCATGGAGGCCATGCGCAAGACCGGCGCCATGCTGGGCGGCGAGCAGTCCGGGCATCTCATCTACCGCCAGTACAGCACCACCGGTGATGGTCTGCTGGCGGCCCTGCAGCTGCTGCGCATCGTGCGCGAGAAGGAAAAGCCCCTGTCCGAGCTGGCGGGCCTGCTGCATCTCTTCCCCCAGAAGCTCATCAATGTGCGGGTGGAAAAGAAGCTGCCCTTCGAGGAACGCCCCGCCATCGGCAAGGCCGTGGCCGATGTGGAAAAGGCCCTGGCCGGTCGTGGCCGCGTGCTGCTGCGTTACTCCGGCACCGAGGCCCTGTGCCGCGTCATGGTCGAGGCCGAAGATGAAGACAAGGTCGTCCGCTACGCGCGCGATCTGGCCGATGTGGTGAGCCGCGAACTTCGCTAGTTTTTGTCCTCTTCCCGGAGGAGCTGATTCGTTCCGGGAGCTGCCGCGGGCAGACCCGCGACATACTTTCGTCAAGAACCATGTCCCAGGCACGGGCCCGTACGGGCGTGCCGTGATGGAGGAGAACATGAAGGATATTCGTAAGGTTGTTATCCCTGTGGCCGGCTGGGGGACCCGTTCCTTGCCCGTGACCAAGAATATTCCCAAGGAAATGCTGCCCATCTACAACAAGCCTGTCATCCAGTATGTTGTGGAAGAGGCCCAGCGTGCCCATATCAAGGACGTGATCTTCGTCACCAACCGTGACAAGAACGTCATCGAAGACCACTTCGACCACAACCTGCAGCTCGAAGACCTGCTGGAGCGTTCCGGCAAGCTGGACAAGCTGGAGGAAGTGCGCCAGGTGGCGGAGATGGTCAACATCCTTTCCGTGCGCCAGAAGCGCCAGTTGGGTCTGGGCCATGCCGTGCTGTGCGCACGTGAGCTGGTGGGCGACGAACCCTTTGCCGTCATGGTGGGCGACGACCTGATGTTCAGCGGCGTGCCCGGTATCGGTCAGCTCATCGAAGTGGCCATGGCCGAAAAGATGCCCGTCATCGGCGTCATGGAAGTGCCGTGGGAAAAGGTGAGCCGTTACGGCATCATCGATGGCGAGGAAGTGGCGCCCGGCGTGTACCGTGTGCGCGACATGGTGGAAAAGCCCAAACGCGAGGATGCGCCTTCCCGCATGGCCATCGTGGGCCGCTATGTGCTGACCCCGGACATCTTCGACTATCTGGAAAAGGTCAAACCGGGCCACGGCGGCGAGATCCAGCTCACCGACGCCCTGCAGGCCATGGCCAAGGAGCGCGGCATGATGGCCGTGCGTATGGCCGGCATGCGCTTCGATGCCGGTGACTGGGCGGAGTTCCTGAGTGCCAACATCTACTTCGCCCTGCAGGATGAATCCCTGCGCTACGAACTGCTGGGGCTGCTCAAGAACTTCGTGCAGTTCAAGTAAGCAGTTTTTTATCCGCATGATCCCTGGGTCGTTGTCATTTCGGTGGCAACGACCTTTCTTTTTTGTGACAGGCCTTCCGGCTTGCAGTACGGGGAAAAAAAGGGCAGAATCTCACAAGCGTCCACAGAGGATAGGGGCGGGGATGCCCGCAATGGTGACGGAAAGCGCGGAAGGCGTGGTCTTCCCGTTCGCCATATGTTGACAGAACAACGTGAAAAAACTACATCCTTGCGGGCGCTTCGCCGAAAGACGGACGGCGACATCGCAACAGACCGACGGGGCGAGACATATTTGAGCGGGCATGGCTGGCCATAGCCCGCGTACCGGCATTTTTTATGGGCGGGCAATGACAGGCATGCAAGAGCAGTGGCAGAAGATCTCTGAAAATTTGAGGGGTGTCCTCAATCCCGGCATCTTCAAGGTGTGGATCCATCCTCTGGATGCCCATATCGAAGGGAACAGCCTGTGTCTTGCCGCACCCAGCGAATACGTGGCCCGCTGGCTGCGCGACCGCATGCAGGATACTCTGCGTTCCGCTGCCGCGCCCGTGTTGCAGGTGGCGCCGGAAAACATCGATATCCGCATCTCCTGTCAGGGGGCTGCTGTCGCTCCTGCCGCGCCCGTTGCTCCTGCCGCCGCTGCTGCTGCCCCTCTTGCCGCGCCTGTGGCGCAGCCTGTGCATGAGGTGCCCGCGGCGCCCCTCCATGCGGCGCCTTCCCGTCCGTCCCAGCCTCTCTGGCAGCCCAGCCAGTGTTCCCTGCCCCTGCCTGCCCCCACGTTGCGCCCCCGCACCCGTCAGCGCTGGCGCTTCAGTTTCGACGATTTCGTGGTCGGCCCCTGCAATGCCATGGCCGTGGCTGCGGCCAAGGACATCTGCCATGACGGCGGCTGTGTGGAGACCCTGTTCGTCAGCTCGGCTTCCGGCCTGGGCAAGACCCACATCATGCAGTCCGTGGGCCGTGCCGTGCAGGAGCAGGGCGGTCAGGCCCGTCTGGCCTATCTTTCCGCCGAGGATCTGGCCTCGCGCTATGTGGCGGCCCTGCGCAGCAACGATGTGGAGAGCTTCCGCGCCCGCCTGCGCGATCTGGACGTGCTCCTGCTGGAAGACGTGCATTTCCTCCAGGGCAAGGAAAAGATGCAGGACATGGTCCTGACCGTCATCAAGAGCCTGCAGGATCGTGGCGGCCGCGCCATCTTCACCAGCAGCTTTTCGCCGCGCGAGCTGGAAAAACTGGACAGCCAGCTGGTCTCCCATTTCTGCTCCGGCATCGTCTCGCCCCTGGAACGGCCCGATACGGAGATGTGCCGCCATATCCTGGAGCGCAAGGCCAAGAGCTTCCAGGTGTTGCTGCCTGACGAGGTCTGCGATCTGCTGGCCGGACGCCTGCAGGGCGATGTGCGCCAGCTGGAATCCTGTCTCAAAAGCCTGGTGTTCAAGGCGCGCATGCTCAATTGCGGCCTCAATCCCGAACTGGCGCTGGAAGTGTTGCAGCAGTACGCCACCGTGGACTGCGGCCCGGACTTTGCCTCCATCGTGCGCCTGGTCTGCGAAAGCTACGGCCTCAACGAACGCCAGCTGGCGTCCCGTTCGCACAAGCAGCAGTATGTGCTGGCCCGCAACACCATCTACTATCTGGCCCGCAAGCATACGGACATGTCCCTCAAGGAGATCGGCGAGCGCTTCAACCGCCGTCACTCCACGGTCATCAAGGGCATCACGTCGCTGGAACGCGAGATCGCCAATGAGTCCCGGGTCGGCCGCCAGATCTCCCGGGCTGTGGAGCTCATCGAGCGCAATGCGGGCATCCGGCCCGAGATGAGCCTCGCAGGCAAGGTCCCTGCGGCCCGTCATGCCGCTCCCAGCCTGCTTTCCCTGTAAAAACGATACGCCTGATTTTTTGCTCAGGGAGGACATCCGCGGATGCCCTCCCTTTTTTGTTTCTGCAGGGGCCGCTGTTGCCGCCAGCCAAGCCCGTATCTCGTTGAGGATGCTGCGGGGATGCGCCGTCTCGCCTGGGCAGGGAAGGCGGGGAGGCCGGGGCCGTCTGCCGGAAGGGCGGCTGTCACTCCCCCGGCTGCGCTAGGATGCTTGCGGCACCGGATCGGGCAGGCCCCATGCCGGGATAGCTCGTCCCCTTCCTGATGATTCCGCCTCTTCCGGCAGTATGGCGCCTTTTTCCCAATCCCTGACCCAACCCTTGCTTGCCTTCGTTCGAGCGCTGTGGAGATGTTTTTCGCCCTTTTTAAGGCATCTCAGGGCAGCGTCGGGCTCGCAGACGGAAAAGGGCCACCCGCACGGAGCAGGTGGCCCTTGATCAGCAGGAGAGAGGCTGCGGCTTATTCGCCGGCAACGGCCTTCTGGTGTTCAGCGATGACCTTGTCGGCCACAGGCTGGGGAGCTTCTTCATAGTGGGCGAATTCCATGGTGAAGAAGCCCTGACCGGCCGTCATGGAGCGCAGGTCGGGCGCGTAGCGCAGCACTTCGCTCATGGGCACGTGGGCCTTGATCTCGGTGACACCGGCGGCGGAGTCGGAGCCCAGCACCTTACCGCGACGCGAGGAAAGGTCGCCGATGACGTCGCCCATGCATTCGTCGGGCACGGAGACGGTCAGCAGCACGATGGGTTCCAGCAGCACGGGCTTGAGGCTTTCCATGGCTTTCTTGAAGGCCAGGGAGCCGGCGACCTTGAAGGCCATTTCCGAGGAGTCCACGGTATGGTAGCTGCCGTCGTAGACCTTGACGCGGAAGTCCACCACCTGGCAACCGGCCAGGAAACCGCGGGCGGCCGCTTCCTGGATGCCCTTGTCGATGGCGGGGATGTACTGGCGGGGGATCACGCCGCCCACGATGGCGTCTTCGAAGACATAGCCGGAACCGCGGGGCAGGCCTTCCATCTCGATCCAGCAGTCACCGAACTGGCCGCGGCCGCCGGACTGCTTCTTGTGACGGCCCTGCACCTGCACCTTGCCGCGCACGGTCTCACGGTAGGGCACCTTGGGCGTCTTGAGGATGATGTCCACCTTGAAGCGGCGTTTGGCCTTTTCCACCGAAAGTTCGATGTGCAGCTGGCCCATGCCGGAAAGCAGGATGTCGCCGTTTTCTTCGTCGCGGGCCAGCCGCAGGGTGACGTCTTCGTCCAGCAGACGCTGGATGGCGGAGTAGACCTTGTCTTCATCGCCCTTTTCCTTGGGAGCCAGCGCGTAGGTGATGAGCTGCGGCGGCAGCTTGGGCATGGGCAGGGCAAAGGGCTGCTTTTCGTCGCACAGGCTGTCACCGGTGCGGGTATTCTTCAGTTTGGCCACGGCCACGATGGCGCCGGGGCCCACGGGTTCCTTGCAGGGGGTCTGGGTCTTGCCGGTCAGGAAGAGCAGGCTGCCCAGGCGCTCGTTTTCACCGCTGCGCATGTTCTTGAGGGTGGCATCACCATTGATGGTGCCGGAGAGAATGCGCACCAGGGAGAGCTGGCCGGAGAAGGGGTCAGCCAGGGTCTTGAAGACGAAACCGGCCACGGGGGCGTCGGGATCGGGCTTGCGTTCCTGGCCCAGGGCGTCCACGAAGGCGGGGCGCTCGGAAGCGGCGGGCAGCAGGGCCTGGATGGCTTCCAGCACGGCCACGCCACCCTTGTTCTCCAAGGAGGAGCAGACCAGCACGGGGCAGAGCTCACCGGCCACGGTACCCTTGCGCAGGCCGGTCTGCAGGTCTTCCAGGGACAGGCTGCCTTCTTCCAGATATTTTTCCATGAGCTCTTCATCGCTTTCGGCGATGTTTTCCACGGTCAGGTCGTGGAGCAGGCTCACGTCGTCGGCCACATCGGCGGGCACGTCGCATTCGCTGACGGCGCCGTCAGCGCCAAAGGTGTAGGCTTTGCCGGTCAGCACGTCCACATAGCCGGTAAAGGCCTCGCCTTCACGGATGGGCACCTGCAGGGCCACGGCCTTGACACCCAGGGTAGCCAGGCCGTCGAAGGCCATCTGGAAGTCGGCGCGGTCACGATCCATCTTGTTGATGACGAAGATGGCGGGCAGGTTTTCGGCGCGGGTGAGGTTCCAGAATTTTTTGGTCAGGGGGCGCACGCCGTCCACGGCGTCCAGCACGAAGACGACGCTGTCCACACCCTTGAGCAGGCATTCCATGTCACCGGTAAAGTTGCCGTCACCCGGGATATCCAGCATGAAGTGGCGATTCTTGTTCCAGAGGCAGGTAGCCACCGCGGGCTGGATGGAGCCGCGACGACGTACTTCTTCCGGTTCATAGTCGAGGCAGGTGGTACCGTCTTCGATGGCGCCCATGCGGGTCAGAGCGCCGCTATTGAAGAGGAGCATCTCGGCCAGCGACGTTTTGCCGCAGCCGCCGGTGCCTACAAGTGCGTAAGTACGTTGGGTATCCACGGGGTTGGACATGCTAAAACTCCCTTAGTAAGCGATATGGCGAGCCCGGGGCCGCCGGATTTACGAGGGCAACGTGCGACCTTTCACACGGTAGTAATAAAACCATAGCCCGACATGGCCAAAAAGGGAAGTGCCCAAACTGTTTTGCTCAACTTGACATCTGCGCCCGGAAAGACAAAATAGATGGCTGCCTGTGCAAAGACGGAGACAGGGAACTCCCCGGGAGCCTGAAAATCCGTGCCCGGCACGAGCCCGATCCCGCCCCATTGCGGGATGCGGACGGCTACACGGCAGAAAATAATAAAAAATATTGTGAAAAATTTTTCCAGCGCCATAAAAAAAGCCGGGATGTCCCCGGCTTTTTTCGTGTGCGTTTGTGGGCCGCCGTTATTTCAGGTTGCCCAAAAGGTCGCGCAGCCAGTCCGGCACGGCCACCGGACGGCCCTGGCGGTTCACCAGGGCATGCTGGGTGCTGCCCGTTGCCAGCAGGCGCGTCTTGTCCTCGTTCCACATCTCGTATACAAAGCGCATGGACGCGCGGCCCCATTCGCTGATGGCCGTGTGGACCTGCACCAGATCGTCATAGCGGGCCGGGGAGCGGTAACGGCACTGGGCCTCGCGGACGGGCAGGATGATGTCTTTTTCCTCCACATCACGGTAGCTCATGCCGCAGGCGCGGATGAATTCGCTGCGCGCCCTCTCGAAGATGTGGAGATACTCCGCATAGTACAGAACGCCCATGGTATCTGTTTCACCGTAGGAGATCCGGTGGGTGAACCAGATGGCCGGGGAAGGAAAATCGTCATGCATCAGAAAACTCCTTTGCGTGTGGGGAAGGGGCTCCCGCGGCTGGCGCTGTGCGCCGTGCTGCTGGTTGCCCTGGCGCTGTCCGGCTGCGGGTCGCGGCAGACGTACGAGGAATACCTGATCCCCAAAGGGCCCGCCGTGGGCTTTGAATCGCCCGAATTCTTCACGGAGCATCTTGCGCCCCAGAACCAGGACCTGCAGTCGTGGCGCGAGATGGCGCCTACGGTGCGGAAATCCCTGCGCTATGTCAAGAGCAAGTCCGCCGGGGCCGTGGCCATCGACCGTCCCGGTCTGCGCCTGACCTGGGGCGACATGGAACGCACCCTGTTGCGCCTGCAGGCGCTGCTGCCCCGTCTGGATGCCGAACCGCAGCTCTTCCTCCAGAATTTCCAGTGGGTGGAGGTCCCCTCCGGCATCGCCTATTCCGGCTACTATGAGCCCCGCGTCAAGGCCAGCCGTACCCGCAAGCCCGGCTATGAGCAGGCCATCTATGCCCTGCCGCCGGACATGAAGCAGTACAAGCGCCGCCACAAGGGCCGCTATTATACCCGCCGCCAGATCGAAGAGCAGCAGCTGCTGGCCGGTCGGGGGCTGGAACTGGCCTGGGCCGCTGACCCCGTGGACGTCTTTTTCCTGGAGATCCAGGGCTCCGGCCGTCTGGTGTTCGATGACGGGACGGAGGCCTTCATCAACTACGCGGGCCAGAACGGCCACAAATACAAGAGCTCGGGCCGCATCATGCGAGAGAAGGGCCTGCTCAAGCGGGGCGACATCTTCGAACAGCGCCAATGGTTCAAGGACAATCCCCAGCGCGTGCGCGAGATCCTCAACGAGAATCCCAGCTACGTCTTTTTCCGCTACGGCAGCCGCGGGCCCACCGGCGCCATGGGCCATGTGGTGGACGAATGGCTCTCTCTGGCCGTGGACCGCAGCTACATCCCGCTAGGCGCCGTAGTGGCCTTTGGCGTCAACGTACCGGACGAGAAATACGGCAGCCTGCCCTTGCGCGGCATCGGCTTTGCCCAGGACGTGGGCGGCGCCATCAAGCAGCGGCGCATCGACCTGTTCTGCGGTGGGTCCGAACGCGCCAATTATGTGGCCAGCCATCTGGATGCTCCCGGTCCCGCCTGGGTGCTGGTGGCACGGTAGGGAGCAGGGAAGGGCCGGTTCGAGAGGAGGGGAGGCCCTTTGCGTTGCTGTCGATGCCCGTAGCTTCCTCCGTCGCAACGGGCACGGCCCTGTGGGCCGCCTTCGGTCGCTCCCAGCGGAAAAAAAGGCCTCCCTCGAGCTCCTCACCTCTTCCCCAAAAACGCTCCTATGATTTTTGGGGAAGGTCCCCGTCGTTGACCGGCGGGCATGGAAAAGCGGACATCTTCAGGATGTCCGCTTTCGTATTTTGTGGCCTTGGCCCGTGGGCGTCCGATGGCGGGAAACGGGAAACACCGGGCGGATGGCCTTGCTGCGTCACCAGGCAGGCGTGCGAGATGCAAGAAAAAGCGTACTGCCGGATATGGTGAGATGGGCGGCGGGCGTCTTGCGTTCCGCCGGGCATCGCGGGGAGCCCTTTGGGGCAGGCAACAGGCATGACAGCATATGATGCTTTGCCTTTTCGCCGGTCAGGGCACAAAGTCCCTCCCTGTCAGACAGCGACGGAGACCTTTCATACTGGCCAGAAGAAAGTTTTTTCAGGGGTGGGGAAGAGTTTGAGAGGGGGCGGGGACAGTTTTTACAAAAAACGTCCCCGCCCCCTCTCAATGATGCCGCCTCGGCAGCGGCGGGCTAGCCTTCGAGGAAGGCCTTATAGGCTTCGGCAGTGGCAAGGATGTCCACGCAGCTGGCCAGCTCGAAGGGGCTGTGCATGGAGAGGAGGGCCGGGCCGCAGTCGATAACCTGCATGCCGTAAGCGGCCAGGAAGAGGGCCACGGTACCGCCGCCGCCCACGTCCACCTTGCCCAGTTCGGCGGGTTGCCAGGGGATGTTGCGGGCGTTGAACAGGCCGCGCACATAGCCGTAGAACTCGGCATCGGCATCGCTGGCACCGTATTTGCCGCCGGAGCCGGAGTACTTGGAGCAGACGGGGCCGTGGCCCAGCTGGGCGGCATTCTGCTTTTCGTGCACTTCGGGGAAGTCGGGGTCGAAGGCGGCGTCCACGTCGGCGGACAGGGCGCGGGTGTTGAGCAGCACCTGCGAGACCGGGATGCCCGGGGCCCAGGCGCGGGCCAGATCTTCGAAGCAGTACTGCAGGAAGCGGGAAGCCGCGCCGGTGGCGCCGTCGGAACCGATTTCCTCCTTGTCCCAGAACATGACGGCCATGTTGGGGCAGAGACGGTTGGTGTTCTTGGCGTTGAGCAGGGCCTCCAGGGCGGTGAAGACGCAGATGCGGTCGTCCTGGCCATAGCCGCCCACCAGGCCCTTGTCGAAGCCCACATAGGTGGCGGGGCCCGCGGGCACGACCTGGAGCTCGGCGGTGACGAGATCTTCCTCGCGGATGCCGTACTTGGCGTTGAGCAGCTCCAGCACGTGCTGCTTGATGGGTTCCTTGATGTCCTTGTTCTTGGCGGCGGTGGGGGCCGGGCTGTGGCCCAGGATGATGTTCAGCTTTTCGCCGTCAAAGACTTCGGCCAGGGTCTGGCTGTTTTGCTTGCGGGCCAGATGGGGCAGCAGATCGGCGATGGTGAAGACGGGCTCGCCGGCTTTTTCACCGATGGCCACGCTGATGCTCTTGCCGTTCTCCAGCACCACCACGCCGTGCAGGGCCAGAGGACGGGCCAGCCACTGGTACTTGCGGATGCCGCCGTAATAGTGGGTCTTGGCCTGGGCCACGCCGGGCTGTTCGACCAGCGGGCGCTGCTTGAAGTCCAGACGGGGGCTGTCGGCATGGGCGGCGATGAGATGCACGCCCTTCTGCAGCGGGATCTTGCCCTTGCGGGCGGCGAAGATGGCCTTGCCGCGCAGGTTGCGGAACACGGCGTTCTTTTTGAAGTCCTCGCTGAACCCGGCTTCCTGCAGGCGTTTCTGCACATAGGCCACGGTCTCGCGTTCGGTCTTGCAATTGCTGAGGAAATCCATGTACCGCTTGACCAGGGCGTCCATCTGGCGCTTCTGGGTGGCGGTGGTGTACACGTCCCAGGCATTGCGGGGACTGTAGGTGAGGGAAGGCGTTTCTGCTTTTTTCATATCCAGTATCCTTTAGGCAGCGGTACTGCGGCTGCCTTTTCATGGAGCCGGTGCCCGGCTGGCCGGAGATCCGGCAGCCACGGCAGGGCGTGATGCTCCGGCCGGTGCATGGCCGGGAGGCATGGCCCGCATGGCGCTGTGGAGCGGGGTGCGGGCGGAAATCTGGTCTAGCCGGCCAGCAGCTGTTTGAGCAGGGCCGTCAGGCGCGGCAGGTCTTCGGGCAGGAGCGTGCGCGGATCGAGGCAGAAGCTCCTTTCTTCCAGACGGCCCAGCACCGGCGGCGTGGTATCCAGCAGAGCCTGCTTGAGGGCTGTGGCGCTCATGACGGCGGGTTCCAGGCAGACCAGGGTCGTGGGCAGGTCGCGTTCCGGGAAGGCGCCGCCGCCCACGCGGGAAACATCGGGACGCAGGCTGATGCGGCAGGCGGGGCCCAGGGCACGGCGCAACCGGGCGGCCAGCGAACGGGCGGCACGGGCCAGGTCTTTGGGATCCCGGCAGATATCGCGCAGGGTCGGGATCTCGCGGCGGGCGCGTTCGGGCTCGCAATAGAGGCGCAGCGTGGCTTCCAGGGCGGCCATGGTCAGCTTGTCGCAGCGCAGGGCACGGGTGAGGGGATTCTTTTTCAGAGCCTCGATGCGCTCCCGGTTGCCCACGATGAGGCCGCACTGCGGGCCCCCCAGCACCTTGTCGCCGGAGAAGGTCACCACGTCGGCGCCTCCGGCCACCACTTCGGGCACTGTGGGCTCGTTGGGCAGGCCCACGGAAGAAAAGTCCATGAAGGAACCGCTGCCCAGATCCTCGATGACGGGCAGGCCGTGTTCCCGGGCCAGGGCCGCCAGATTGGGCAGGGGCACGGCGGAATGGAAGCCCACGATGCGGTAGTTGGAGGTGTGTACGCGCATGAGGGCACGGGTATCTTCATTGATGGCCGCGGCGTAGTCGTGCAGGTGGCAGCGGTTGGTGGCGCCCACTTCGCGCAGGCGGGCACCGCTTTTTTCCATCACTTCCGGGATGCGGAAGCTGCCGCCGATCTCCACCAGCTCCCCGCGCGAGACGATGACCTCGCCGCCCTTACAGAAGGTATCCAGCACCAGCAGGACGGCGGCGGCGTTGTTGTTGACCACCATGGCGGCCTCGGCGCCGGTCAGGCGCTGGAGCAGCTCGTCGATGATGACGTAGCGGCTGCCGCGTCCGCCGCTGTGCAGGTCGAGCTCCAGATTGCAGTAGCCGGAGATGACCCGGCGCACGGCTTCCTGGGCGCTCCGGGCCAGCACGGAACGCCCCATGTTGGTATGGATGACCACACCGGTGCCGTTGATGACGTTGCGCAGGCGCGGTGCCGTCTTGCGGCGGACGAAGGCCAGCAGCTCGGGAAGGCAGGCCTCCAGAGCCAGTTCGGCGGCATCCTGCACGCGACCGGCGCGGATGTCGTCGCGGCGGCTGTTCCAGAAATCCGTGACGGCCTCGCGCAGCAGGGGGCGGGGCAGATCATGCAGGGCCTTGTCCGCCGTCAGCAGGGCATCCAGACTGGCATCCATGGACGGCAGGGCACGGAAAAGGTGGTTCATGCGTCCTCCTTGGCGCCCCGGGCGGAGGCGGGCTGTTCCAGAAGGTGGGGATAGAGGCTGTAGAATTCCGCCAGCATGTACAGGGAGCCGCTGATGATGACCGGGGCCTTGTCGTCGCCGGGCAGGTCGCGCACGGCATCCAGGGCGTTGCGCACGTCGGGCAGCAGGGTGGCATGGGCCGGGGCCGTGGCATTGGCGGCGGCCACCACCTGGGCAGCGTCGGCGGCGCGTTCGTTGTGCAGGGCCGGGATGAAGAGCGGCGCGTCACCCAGGGCCCGCTTGAGCAGCATCAGGGCCGGGTGCCAGTCCTTGTCGCCCAGGCAGGAATAGATGGCCGCGCGCGGACGCAGGCCGGACTGGCGCACATGGGCCAGCAAAGCGGCCATGCCGTGGGCATTGTGGGCGCCGTCCAGCAGCAGGGGCGGATGCTGGTCCGTGGCGGGCACGGACTGTAGACGGCCGGGCACGAAGGCTTGGGCCAGTCCCCGTGCCACGGCATCAGGACGCGGCGTCACATGCAGGCGCGGGGCCAGGGCCTGCCAGGCGTGCAGGGCCACGGCGGCATTGATGCGCTGGTGCGGCCCGGCCAGCCCCAGCGGCATGTTGCCCGGCAGGGGAGCGACGATGTGCAGGGGCGCGGCCAGCTGTTCGGCCTGCCGGTGCAGCACTTCTTCGGCAGCCGGGAACTGGGGCGCGCTGACCACCGGCACGCGGGGGCGGATGGCACCGCATTTGTCCAGAGCGATGTCGCGCAGGGTGGGGCCCAGGATGGCGGCATGATCCATGGCCACGGGCGCGAAGCAGGTCAGGTCGCTGGCCAGGGCCGTGGTGGCGTCATGGGCGCCGCCCAGCCCGGCCTCCATGACGGCCAGCTGTACGCCTTGGCGGGCAAAGGCCAGGATGGCCAGCACGGTCAGGAATTCGAAATAGGTCAGGTCCGGTCGAGCCGCGTAGACTTCCGTGGCCAGCTCGGGCCACAGGGCCTCCGGCAGAGGCACGCCGTCGATGCGGATACGCTCGCAGGGGGAAAGGAAATGCGGTGAGGTATAGAGCCCTGTGCGGCAGCCGTGGGCGCGGGACAGACTGTCCAGGAAGGCGGACGTGGAGCCCTTGCCGTTGGTGCCCACGATTTGGGCCACCACGAAGGGCGGACGGGAAAGGCCCAGACGGGAGAGGGCGGTCTCCATGCGCGTCAGGCTCAGGTCCATGTGGAAGAAACCAAGGCCGTCCAGGTGTTCCCAGATCTGGTCGATGGTCGTGAAATGCTTTGCAGTCTTCATGCCGCGACCATGCCACAATTCCCTGCCCTTGTCAGCGCTTGTCCCGAGGAGAAAAATGTTCCATCGCAGGACGGCCGTACGGAAAAAAATATTTTATGCCCGTGTTTGTTGCGGCGTACGGACTGCAACAGTTGGCCGGGGGATCGGGCAGCATAGTGATGCATGTTGCAGGGCAGCCTGCTTGCGACAGCCACATTCCCCTGCTAGTCTGGACTCTAAAAGGAGGACATGCATGATCCGTCTTGAAAAGGCCGGCCGGGAAGATCTGGCCACTCTTGTGCAGTTGCAGGAAATGGTGCGGGCGCGTCTGCTGCCGGAAGGGCAGCCCCTGCCCGAAGCGGCCGGGGACACGCTGGAGGATTTTTTTGCCCACGGTGTGGTACTGCGGGCCCTGATGGAAGATGACACCATGGTGGGGGCCGTATGCGGGCGGGAAGTGGACGGCAGGCAGCATCTGGCCCGGTTGCTGGTGCACCCGCAATGGCAGGGACAGTATGTGGAGACCATGCTGCTGTTGCAGATGGAAAGCCTGCTGCCCGAGGCCCGGCGCGAGCTGCTGTTCCCGGCACGGGATGCCGCGGATCTGCGGCCCCTGCTGTGGCTGGGCTATACCGTCAGTGAAGAGACGGCCCTGCCGCACGGCCTGACCCTGTACCGTCTGGAGAAGGGGGAGTAGGGACCGACAGGCTTCGTGGACTTTGGGGCGCGGAGGAGACGGGCATCTGCCGATGCAAGCGGAGGCCGCTGATGGAGAACCGGGATCCGTTTAGGGGCGTGGTGTCGCGCGCGGCTCCGTGATCCCCATGCGTTGCAGGGACGCTTCGATGGTATCGGTGATGCCTTCGCGGGAATAGAAATTCCCCGGGAGAAGGGCCTCATTTTTGAGCAGACGCAGAAAGTCGGCAAGCAGTGCTTCGTCCGGCGGGACATACTGCTGCCAGAAATCGTCCAGTGACATCTGGTCGGCGTTCACGGCCAGACCCGGTACGGCATAGATGGCGTTGCCCAGACAGTACACGGCCTTGTTCAGGCGCAGGGCGCTCAGGCCGACCGTGCTGTTGCAGAGCACGACAGCTTTGCACCCCTGGATGATCATGTCCACCTGTCCTGCCTCGACGAAGCGCAACCGGTTGGCACAGCCGCAAGCCCTGCCCAGCGAACGCATGTAACGCCTGTAATTGATGAGACCGTTATCGAACGGGTGGTTCTTGATGAGCAAGTAACTGTCCTTGGGCGCATGACGGGCAAAACTGGTGATGACCAGGGCCATGGACTCCAGGATACCGGTGAAGGGCGAATGCCGACGGATCTGGGAATCCGAATCCAGCTGCAGGGGCATGAAATAAAAAGGGACCTTCTGGTGCAAAAAGGTCCGCAATACCTTCAGGGAATCCCTGCGCCGCCGGTGACGCATGAAGTAGCGGGGAATGATGCCCGTCAGCTCCCGGATGGCGCCATCCGGACGATGGGTCTTATAGCGCGGGAAAAACGGCCAGCAGAGCAGAAAACCGGCAAAATGCTTGATGATCTGCCAGACACGATTGCTTTGGGGGTTGCTTGCTGCGGAAAGCCCATAGGGATAGTCCGCCTCGTACGTCCGGGCTCGCTGCCGGATTTCCTCCCCGGTCTTCGGCAGGGGAGATGCGCCGTTGACCCCGCCTTCCTCCAATGTGATGAAGCGGGGACGCAAGTAGCCTTCCTCATAGACCCAGACCCGGATGCCCCGCTGCCGTGCCAGCAGGATGGCCTCGCGGTGCAGGGGACGCCAGTCCCCCATCAGGACGATGTCCGTCGTATGGTTTTCCGTCATGCACTGACTGATCCAGAAAGGCCATTCGTAATTATGGCCCCGCCAGAAGCAGACATTACGCAGCCTTGGCCAGAAGACCCATTCACCGCCGTTGGTCACGACTTTGCGTACCCGGCAGCCATGCTCTTCAAGTTTTTTGCCCAGGCGATAGAAAAAAGGCCCATACGGGCCCTGTAAAAAAAGGAAACTGCGTGTACCAGACATGCAAATTACACCTTGGGAGGCTGGATATGTGATCTCAGCTTTGCAAGAAAAGCCATACAGTCAGTGAAACAACGATGTTCCCAATCGTAATAGGCTGGATAGCACAGAAGGACGGCAGCGACAAGGACATCTACGGAAGCAATGGCTTTGCGTCTTGGAAAAGATGACCTGTCGGTCGTCAGTCCCCAGCCCGCATAGAACGGTCCTCCATAGGTAAAGACGGGGATACCGCGCAACAGGGCTTCGAAACCGGACTGTGAGGTCAGGGTATGGACTTCGTGGCAGCGTCGGTAAAGCTGGCTGATGGCTGTCTTGCGCACGAAGGCATCTGCCAGCCCTGCCACATCGCTGTCCTGCAGGGCTCCTTTCCTGTTGCCGCTGCTGACATCGGGGTGTTCCTTGTAAATGATGAAGGCTTGGGGCCTGGCTTTGCGGACGGCCTGCAGGAGCTCCAGATTGGAGTGGATGCCGCAGCCTCCCGTACGTACGGAAGCATCATCTTCCACCTGGCCGGGCACGAGAACGATGGTCCTGTCGGTCGGCAGAGCGGGCAGGTCTGCCATCGAACCGACGTTATATTTAGTGATGCCGCTACGGCACAATTCTTCCCGCAGGGCGCGTGCCTGCTCCAGAAGGCCGGAATCCTCGATGCCGTTGCGGATCAGCTGCTCCAGGCGGCTGGGCTGGCTCGGGTCATAATAGATCCCCAGATCGTCAAGTACCAGGGAGCCCGGACGGATAAAGTCCGATCCCAGTCCTTTGGAGCGGATGAAGCCGTCTTCCATGCGCAGAAGGGGCACATGCTGCTGTCGGCAGAGGGCAGACAGTGTGGGACTCTCCTTGGAAGACCAGACGACGACCCGCCCCTGCCGGGTCTTGGCTGCGGCCACGGCTTTTCCTTCATCAGTGAAGAAAGCCTGGGTCCCCCCTGTGGAGGCAAGGAAGGCACGGGCCTGTTCGTGTTTCCAGAGCCGGAATCCCAGGCAGGCATGGAATCCCCGGTTCAGTTCGTTGCGGCGGCGCTGTTCCGCCAGCAGGCGGATGATATCCATGATGCCGCAGCGACGTCCCGTTACAGGGTGGACGTAGCGGCTGTACAGGATATAGGCAGCGGCAAAAACTTCTTCCAGAGTGCGGACTGCCGTACGGCGGGGACAATGCTGCCTGTCGTGCGTCAGTCCCCATCCGGCATAGAAGGGCATGCCGAAACAATGGACCTTTTTGCCCAGCAGCAGGGCTTCGAAGCCCATCTGCGAGGTGACGCAGTAAACTTCATCCACCTGGCGCAGCAGGCTGAGAGGGCTCACATCTTCTGCCAGCAGGTGCACACCGGCGGGCAGATCATGAGGATCGAAGAACCCCTGTTTGCGGCCGCTGAGTACATCGGGATGGGTCTTGACCCAGATATCCGCACCGGGATGTTCACGGCAGGCTGCTTCCAGCATGCTGGTGAACGTACCGGCATCTGCCCCACCAAGGAGGACGCTCAGGTCATGGCGCGTCTGGTCCAGGATCAGGATGCGTGGACGGCCCCTGTTGGGGATCAGGTCTGCGGGGGCATCCGGAGCATGGTTATACTTGCTCAGATTGTGCGCTAGGATGGCAGATATGGCGCTGCGGGCTTCCGCCAGCAGTTCCGGTGTTTGCCAGCCGTCACTATTGAGCAGGTTCTCCAGTGCCGAGGGACGGGTAGAATCGTAGTAGATGCCCGTATCGTCCACCACCAGGGCATAGGGTGGGGCGCCTTTCACTCCCAGGTCGAGGGAACGCAGGAAGCCGTCCTCCAGACGAAGGAGGGGGAGACCGTGGCTGCGCGCTAGGGCTTCTGCGGCCTTACCACTCTGTTTGAGCCCCCAGGCCAAAACGCCGCAACAGCGCTGTCCTAGACGAGACCATAACCACGTGCGACCTTTCCAGGCAGGAAGATAGCGGACATCCCGGTCAAGAAACGTCTCCAGATAGGGGACACGTGCCATGCCGGGAGAAAAATGCGCCCAGAAATCTTGTTCCGGTGCCTGCAGGAGCAGCAGAGGCCAACGCGGTAGTCGGACTGCCGGTGTCAGCCTCTGGCGCACCTGCCGGAAAAGATAACCGAAATAACGCGGGATCATGACCAGAACGGCACCAGGACCACACCAGCGGACACGGCCAGCTGGTAGATGATCTGGACGATATCCTTGATGGATTGCACGGCCTTGCTGTCGTAGGCAGGCAGGACCATGATCTGGTCACCGGGCCCGACGCCCAGCGAGGCGATGGGACCGACCTCGCCATTGGGCTTGAGCACGAGGACGCTGCTGGCATCGGCTCTGTCCGTGTAGCCGCCGGCACTGTTGATGTAATCCTTGAGCTTGAGGTGCTCGTTGTAGACCACAGCCTTGGGCATGGTCACCTCGCCGGCGACCTGGACCACACCGGACTTTTGCGGAACGTAGACGATATCGCCTTCTTCCAGGATGAGGTCATTGATCTGCCCCTTGCGGCAGACCACGACCACGCCGTCAGGCTCGATTTTGCTGGCCCGCTGCACGAAGTCCTGGATCAGTTCCGCTTCCTTGATGCGGATGTTGGCCTCGTCCACGGACTGGGACGTGGCCGTGAGGGCCCGCTGCTCCAGACGGATGAGCGAATCCTGGATGGTCTTTTTCTGCTGTTCGGCCACGGACTGGCGGCGCAGATAGATGGCCTCGATGGAAGCCAGATTGGCATCCACCTGGATATACTGGAGCAGCTGGCGCAGGGTCGTCCCTTTGACGACGGGGAAACGGGAATTGCCCAGGATGGCCCCCGTGGCACCCACCATGATGGTGTTGCCGGGCGTGTCCGCATGGAACTCCACGATATCCTCATCATGCAGGGTGAAGGACCTGAATTCCGCCATGGTCATATAGGTGTGGTATTCGGAGCCATTGCGGGTCCCGGACACACTGACGTGACTGGCGCTGGGCAGAGGCCAGGCGACCTTGACCAGACTGGCCCCGCTGACTTTGCCGGGATCGAATTCGTAAAAGGCCGGCTGGCGGATCAGGCCTGTGGCGGCGATGCCCATGCCCCTGTCACGCACGAGGATGACGTCACCGTCCTGGAGCTGGACTTTGGGCAGATCCCCGTTGGTCAGGAAGTCATAGAGGTCGATGTTGGCCACGACGCGCTTGCCGCGCTTGACCACGATGTGGCGGAAACTGCCGCGTTCGGGCGCGATGCCGCCGGCCCTGTCCAGATAATAGAGGATGGAATCCTGCTGCCCGCCCGCATAACGGCCGGGATTGAGCACATGCCCTGTCACGAAGACGGCCACGGGCTGGGAACTCATCAGATTGGTGTAGATCTGGACGTTGGAAGTGAAGACCGAAGAGATCTGGTTCTTGATGGTGCCCTGCAACTGGGCGTTGCTGAGCCCGCCCACGCTGATGGGACCAACTTCGGGCACGAAGATGTTGCCCTGCTGATCGACGACAAGGATGTCGTCATAGGTGAAGGCACCCCAGGCGCGCAGCATGATGCGGTCACCGGGAGAGATGATGTACTGGGGTTGCAGGCCTTCCTGGTACGTATTGGCAAAGTTGCCCCGGAACAGGCTGGCCCCGTAAGGCAGAAGACCTTCCACGAGAGGGGTCGGGTAGGTGGTCTGGGCCCAGGCAGGGGGGGCCTGTAGCGGCACAGGCTGGCGCAGCGGGGGCCGGTAAGGAACCGCCTGAACGTTGTTCACGGTATTCCCGGAGGGTTTTCCATTCTGGGGATACATGGCATCCATATTCTGCATGCCGGTGCCCGTTGCCTTGACGCCCGCGGCCGCAGGAACAGCATTACCATTACTGCTGTTGGCGGATGTCTGTTGTTGTTTGCTCACACCGTCAGAAAGTCCTCCCATCAGGGCCTGCTTTCTGACAGTGTCTGTGGAATAAGCCTGGGCACAGGGCGACATGACAAGAAGCGCCGCAAGCATGACAGCGCAGGACAAAGACAGATATTTCATCAGAACCCCGCATGCTCCCGGATGGCAGCAACGATAAGAGAGACAAGACCAAGCAGCACCGCGGCTGCCAGCATGAATACCAGACTGAAGACTATGGGGCGGGGATAGAGGGATTCATCCGGCACCATGGGCTTCTGGAACGATTCCACATAAAGAGATTTGGACTCGGCCTGGACTCGTGCTGTTTCCAGCGAGGCCATAGCAGAGGTCAACTGTTTCTGGGCGAATTCTTCTTCCAGAGTCAGGCTCTGGAATTCGCTGACAAGAGCACTCAGGGGCTTGTCGCCTTGCATCTGGCTGGCCAGACGCGCCTTTTCGCTCTGGAGCTGTTTCTGCAGGACAGCCAGCCGGTTCTGGAGCATGACCACCCGGGGGCTGTCGGCCTGCATATAGGTCGAGGCTTCGGCCAGTTCGGCAGTTGTCTTGGTGATCTCGCCTTCCAGCTGGTTGACGAGACTGTACAGGCCGCTGGCCACAGCCTGCGGATCGAGGATCACCGTGCGCTCCCGGTATTGCCGCATGGCCTCGTGGGCCGTACGGATACGGGCCTCGGCACGGGCGACCTCTGCCTGGGCCTGGGATATGGCATCGGTCCGGGCACGATCGTTCATGGCATTGACCAGGGCCTCACTGGCATCAAGGATGGCCTGGCAGACGGCCTGTGCCATCTGTGGGCTGAAGGCCTTGACCTGGACAGTCATGATACTGGTGTCCGGGTCAAAGGTCGTCACTACGGCCCAGCTCCAGTAGCGCAGTATCTCGTCCTGAGTCGCGTTGCGCGTCAGACGGTACCAGATGTCATGGCTGCGATCCGCGTAGTGGTCCCGTATATGCAACTTGCCATCCACCTTGTCGATCATGTCCATGGACTGAATGTAGTTCTGGACGATGTAGGAATCGCTCAGGGACGAGGAGTTGGTACGGAAAAAAGTGGACAGCATGTCCAGGGACTGCTGCTGGTTCTGGCTGCGTATGGCAAACTTTGCTTCGGCCAGATAGATGTCCGAGGCGAAGAGGGCCAGATAAAGGAAAACCACCAGAGTGGGCAGCAGCACACAGGACAGGAGCAGGCGAAGCGCCAGGCCTTGCGGCCGAAAGAAGCTTCGTATGTTTGCGGCATAGGGAGCAAGACGGTCGAGCTTGGTACGGGCAGCCTCCGGCAGCAGCGGCAGTAATCCTGACGACGGCGCGACTTGAGAGGATGGAGCCTTGGCCGTGGGGGGAGTCTGTGCGGCGGCAGGCCCCTTGGGAGCCGGCTTCGCTGCGGGAGTGGGAGTCGGCTTGGGAGCTTGAGCCGGAGCTGCAGACGCAGTAGGGGAAGCAGGCGCAGCGCTTTTGGGGGCTGCCGGAGCAGGCTTTGCCGCAGGCGCGGGGGCAGCCTTGGGAGCCGTTGCCGTTGGCGCAGGAGCAGGCTTGGGAGTCGGCTTCGCTGCGGGAGTGGGCGTCGGCTTGGGAGCTTGAGCCGGAGCTGCAGGCGCAGCAGGGGAAGCAGGCGCGGCCTCTTTCGATACGGTGGTAGAGGAGAGCTGCTCAGAAGCGTTTTGTTCAGACATAGCGTGGATTACTGGGTTGCTTACAGATGGCGTCATAATATTTGACCGCCTCGGCAATCTGGTCGAAGAAGATGATCTTGCCGCGATCCAGTACACCGGCCACATCGCAATGCTGTTTGATCGTGGCTATCTGGTGCGAGACCACCAGCAAGGTAGAGGTGCTTTTTCGTTCCAGGAAAACCCGCTGGCTTTTCTGGCGGAAGGAAGCGTCCCCCACGGCGGTCAGTTCGTCAATGAGATAAAAATCGAAACCAATGGCCATACTCAGCCCAAAGGCCAGTTTGGCCGCCATGCCGGAAGAATAGGTCTTGACCGGCATATCCAGGTAGTCCTCCAGTTCGGTAAAGTCCTCTACGAAGGACGTCACCTGCCGGATATCCGCTTTGTAGATGCGGCAGACAAAGCGCAAGTTCTCCCGACCGGTGAGGCTGCCGTGGAAACAGCCGCTGAAGCCGATGGGCCAGGAAACCCGGCTGGTACGCTCCACAATGCCGCGATCTGGCGTGATGGCGCCGCCGATGATGCGCATCAGGGTGGACTTTCCCGCCCCGTTGCGCCCCAGGATGCCGACATTAACACCGGGGACGAAGTCTACGCTCAGGTCGTCGAGGATCAGACGGCGCCCGGCCTTCATGCGGTAAGTTTTGGTCACGTTGCGCAGGCGGATCATTGTGTCACTCTCCGGCGTACATAACGCTCCAGCAACAATCCAAAAAACAGGGATCCCAAAGTCACCTGCACCACATACCAGAAATCCGCATACAGGGAAACATAGCCGTTAGCCAGAGCCATGCGTACAAGTTCAATGAGCTGCATGATGGGATTGAGCATCAAAAAGTCGCCTACCCTGTGAGAGAACGCGCTGACAGAGTAGAAAATCCCCGAAGCAAAAAAGAGGATACGCATGATCATGGGGACGACCTGTTGCAAGGCAGGCAGATATACGGCCAGCGATCCCAGCAGAGCCCCCAGGCCCAGCCCAAGAAGGGCAGCCAGCAGCACACAGATGATGAGCATCCCCACACTGGAAACCGCTACTGTATAGCCGAAGACGATCCCACAGCCTAGGATAATGGTCATACTGATGACCTGGGTAGCCGTGACCACAAGGCAACGCGCCAGCATGATATCCAGGGGAGTCACCTGCGGAAAAGTAAGCAAGGCCCGGTTTCCGTCGATGGCGGCCATACATTTGCTCAGAGTCTGAGTAATAATATTCCAGACTCCGAAACCGGCCACAAGATAAGTCAGCACTGTCATGCCGTGGGGCGCTGCCGCATGGGCAAAATGTCGGATAGCCCAGAATACGGCTACGCCAAAGGCCGTTTGGATGATAGCCCAAAGATAGCCCAGGCTTTTGCCACCGTAAAGCGTATGCACTTCGCGCAGAGCCAGAGCCAGGATGACGCGTGCCTGCGTATCCAGCGCGGGAGCCGTTGTCATGAGCTAAAGGGCCCCCTGAGGAAAGATACGGGGAGCCAGACGCCATGCTTGCTCTTTCTTGTCACGGCAGACCGCGATACGGGTGATACCTCCAGAACTGTTGACAAGGCCTTCACGGCAGAGTTCACCGAGGGCAGAGATATAATCTTCGCGCGTGGTCACCGTCACATAGTCACCGTAGCTTGTGCCAGAAAAAGACGCGGAGGCGCCGGGATGGCTATCCCCCAAAAAGTTGGCCATCTGCTGGTCAGGAGACAGTACTGGTTGGTTCGCCGGAGCAGCCTGGTCGTTATTGCGGGGAGCACAGGCTGCCAGCAGCAGGCATACCACGAGAGGAAGCAGACGTTTCATTACCATTTTTCCTTGGTTACAGCATGTCATGGACATGGATGAATCCTATCACACGGTCATGATCAACCACAAAGGAGCTGGTGATCTTGCGTTCTGCCAGTAATGCCAGAGCCTTTTCCACCAGACATTCGGGCGACAGTGAAAAAGGATGTAATGACATAATGTCCCGTGCTTTTTTTTGCAACAGGTCCGGGGCCATATGGCGTCGCAGATCTCCATCCGAGATGAAGCCGATCAGTTTGCCTTTTTCTGTGACTCCGACAGCGCCAAAGCCCTTGCTGCTCATGATGTAGATGACATCGCCCATGGGAGCATCCGGATCGGCCAGGGGCAGGGTATCTCCCACATGCATGATCTCCTTGACCTGCCGGAGTTTTTTCCCCAGTTTCCCGCCGGGGTGGAATCGCCGGAAATCTTCCGGGCGAAAGCCGTGCGCCTGCAAGAGCGTCAGAGCCAGAGCATCCCCCAGGGCAAGCTGCATGGTGGTGGATGTCGTGGGGGCGCAACCGATAGGGCAGGCTTCCTTCACATCAGGAAGTTGTAACACATAATCGGCATTTTTTCCCAGCATGCTGTCAGGCCGTTTTGTGACGGCAACAAGTGGCAGGCGATAGCGGGCCGCATAGGCGATGATGTCCGTTAATTCCTGGGTCTCTCCCGAGTTGGAGAAGGCAAGTACGGCGTCCCCCTTGGCCAGCATGCCCAGATCCCCATGGCTGGCTTCCGCCGGATGGATGAAGAAGGCAGGGCTGCCCGTAGAAGACAAGGTAGCTGCCACCTTGCGCGCGACATGACCGCTCTTGCCCATACCAGTAACTGCGATGCGTCCGTCGATATGCAGCAAGCAGTCTACAGCTTCATCAAACGCGGTGTCCAGGCTGTCCGCCAGTACACGCAGGGCGTCTGCCTCCTGGTAGAGGACAGTTGCCGCCGTCGGGATGAATTTGCCTTGGGTCATACGAATCGCCTTATCGTTGTGACAGGAGCATATCCACAAGTTCGCGGAAGGCCCCCTGACCGCCCTGGGTTTGCAGGACGATGTCTGCCGCACGTTTGACCTCGTCCCGGGCATTGGGCACAGTTACCCCTAGCCCGCAGCAGGCGAATCCATCCAGATCAGGTAGATCATCGCCGATAAACAGGGCTTCGTGTGCACTGACGCCCGCCTCCTGCAGCAGACTTTCGCAGGCTGCGCGTTTTTCGACCTTGCCCAGACGGAACATGTCGATTCCCAAATCGTTCAGACGACGGCGCAGGGCCGGACAGTCCCGGCCGGACAGGACCGCCACGCGGATGCCCGCTTTGCGGAGCATGACCATGCCCAGACCATCCTGAGCGTGGAAACGCTTGATGCATTCGCCGTCCGGGCCGTAATACAGGCCCCCATCGGTCAGTACGCCGTCCACATCCGTGATGATCAGGCGGATGCCTGCCAGTGAAGTTGTAGCGGGCGTCGCAGGCGTAGAGGTGGAGAATTCTTTGCCCGCCACGATGGCCCTGACCCGCTCCAGGTCTTCAGGCGTATCCACACCCGGCGCGCACGGTGGAAGTTCCACGGTCTGGATGCCGACGCCATGCTGCAGCAGACGCAACTGTTCCAGTTTTTCCGTGCGTTCCAGCATCCCCGGCTCATGATCCGCGAAGATCTTCAGGGCGTCCGGGCGATAGGCATACATGCCCATATGTCCCCAATAGGCGCCCGTCCCTTCTTCGTCCCGGTCAAAAGGGATACGGGCCCGGCTGAAATAAAGGGCCGCACCGCTATCGCTACGTACGATCTTGACCAAGTTGGGGTCGCAGGCCTGCTCGTAGCTGATTCTGTAGCAAGGGGTCACGGCTGCCATATGCGGGCAGTCACGCAAGGCTTCCACCAGCTTGTCCACATCGGCCGGGCGCAGCAGGGGCTCATCGCCCTGGACATTCAGATAGATATCTGCCTCTTCCTGCTGGGCCACTTCCACAAGGCGATCCGTACCGGAAGCGCATCGGGAAGAGGTCAGGATGGCCCGGCCGCCAAAGTCTTCCACGGCCTGGACGATGCGGGCATCATCCGTAGCTACCAGCACCGCATCCACCAAGGTGGCTTTCTGGACAGCTTCATAGACACGCCGGATCATGGGCTTGCCGCAAATATCCAGCAGGGGCTTGCCCGGCAGGCGGGTAGAGGCATACCGGGCGGGAATGACGGCTAGGGTACGCATGCGTTGATGTATTTTAGAGTTGTTCGTATTATCTAATATAAAATTTATAGTTTTATCTATTATTTTAGAAATAATTCCTGCATAATTTGTAATATTAAATTCAACGCTGAAATAACTTTCATTGTTATTTGTAACAAATCTATACCCTTCTAAAATAGATTTTATTTTTTCTATAAAATTGTGTAAATATGTATTTTTTTCAATTACAAGATGAAAAACAAATACCTTGTTTATATATATTATCTGATAATATACTCCGGGAGTGTTAAATACAAAACGAATTTTTTTATTATTGATTTTATTCGAAGTAAGACTGTATTTTTGGGAAATATAAGTAGAAAATATATTAAATAATGACAATAGTGCAGGGGAAATATTAGATATTTCTTTTTTTAATATTGATAAATCATTTAAATATTCGTTGATGATTAAAAAATATGGATTTAGCAAATTTATGTCTATTTTATTTTCAAAAAGGTTACGGATTAAATAAAAAAGCTTAACAGCTTGATATTCAGGATTAACAGCATGTGGATCATCAGATTTTGAATAATGTGTCCATGTAATAATATTATTATGTTGTTTAATTCCATAACATATATCTAAATTCATAGACTTCATGAAGGGGAAAAATTGTTTCTTATCTATTTCTGAGGCAATATTTTCGACGAGAATAAATAATGATTTTTGGTTCGTTATTTTTAGTTGGTGGCGCGCATATTCAAAATCATCTTCAGATAAATCGATGCCTAATACCTCTTTAAAATATTTAGGCATTGTAACGCCCCAATTAGACAAATCGTATTGTGGATTAAGAGCAATGGCGGTACTATAGTCAATTAAATTGGCAAGATATATTGATGCATATCCACCTGCACTGCTACCAATAAAAATCAAATCTTTTTCTGATAGATTTAGCAGAGTAAGAAATTTTTTTATGATTGGTATCATTAAATGTAGGTATGAAATTTTCTTAGTCCCATAATACCAAAATGTAACATCCTTATCTGAATGATGAATACTATACATTGGATCTTCAATGCAAAGATATGAAGCATTGAATAGATTTAAATATTTCCATCTAATAAATTTGGGGTAACTGTCTTTACTTTTTCGTCCGCCACCACACAATGACACAATAAGTTTATCGGATTTTTTATTGTGAAAGAATAAAGATTCAAATATAATATTAGAGGATGATATTGAATATCTATATTGATTGTCGCTGATTTGTAAATTTTCTACACTGGAGTATTGACAATCTTGAGTCATCCATTTCTTATCAACTTGTAGTAATTTTTCTCGCTGAGAAGAAATATCAAAAAGTGGTAGTTGATAAGAATGAGTGTCAAACAGAGTGCTGAGATGCTCAAGATAATCGACTGTGTTTTCTGGATACTGAGACAATGCTTTGGTTTTGACAGACATTTTTTCCTCTCTGCTTGCTAGCTATTGAAAATGTATTATATTATTTTTATGAGTTTCATCAAGTCTACAGAATCGATAGCTGAGAACGTAGAAAGAGATATTTTTTGACCAAATATTTCTATATATGCAAGTTGTTTTGGCCATAGAGATAATATATGATTTTTTATAGTTAGAAAGAAATCCAGACGCTCAAGGGGAGCTTTTTTAGTTAGGAGTAGATTAAATAGTAATTCTATAAGTATTTTATAAATTTCTTCGATAAATTCATTGTCATCTGTATGTAACAGGATCTGTGAAAAATCAGAAAAAATTTTCTCTGGTTCATTCTTGTAATGGAATTCATGTCTGTATTGATTGCATCTTAATGAAATTACATTTTCAAGATTTGTTTTTGAAAAATTTTTGTATAAATAAAACAATATATGTTTGTCCTTAAAAATATTGGCATCTAATTTGTCATGTATTGAAAAATAGGCAGTAATAAAATTTTTTCTTATAATAAATTGATTCGCTCCATTTGTATATTTACAAAACTCTCTGAAATTGCTTTGAGAAGTAATATGAGGGGAAGGGATCCATTTATCTTTATCTAGATAAAGTGCTTGAAAATAATAATCTTCCCCATTTTGATGAAGCTGCGAAATAATTTTTTGAAAATGAGCAGAATTAAGTTGAGTCTCATCATCGAGGAAAAGCAGATAGCAACTATCGATAGTTGAAATAATTTTATTAATAGAATATAGAGAGAAATTTTCTCCTAATATAGTAGGGTCTGAAACTGTAGAGAAACAGCAGCCATGACTAGAAATTATATCTATATTCTGGTTATAATATCGATTTCTTCTACTTAGAAATATTGTTAACTTTTTCTTATTCATATAACATCTCCTAATTCTTGACTATGTGTTGGTAAATATCTTCGCATATGCTGTTTGTATGCGGAAGAAAGCATGAAGATAGCTGTTGATTCGATTCTGAATTAATAATTTTTTCAAGTTCTAAAATCAATTCACTATCAGTGTGTATGATAGGTCCATCATCAGTTAAAGGACGTGTGAATGATCTATATATATGCATTCCGGATTTGACTTGTTCCTCATCAGGGATGAAGTGAATAACAGGGGTATTTCGATATAGGAAGTCAAAAAGAAATGAAGAAAAATCTGTAATCAAGCATTTATATTCGCCTTCATCAATAACATCTTTCAGGTGAATGTTGTCTGATTCTATTGTAAAATAATCTTTGTACATTGAAAAGATTGGGTGAAGTTTTACATCTAAATGAAAATTTTTTTTCTTGAGGAATTCTTTTAATTTTTGTGAAGTTAATATTGCCATCGTATTCATGAAATATTGTGATTTCTTAAAGTCGTCTCTAGGTTGCCAGTAATTTCCATCTTTTGTTGTGAGATATATTCTCCAGGATAAAGCCCATAAAATTTTGTTACTTTTTTTTGTAGAATGGTTTATTTTTTCGAATCTAGGCATACCTGTTTTTATGATATCGCACTCATTATAATGTAGTTTATTTTTAAAATAATCTACTTCAAATTTAGTTGAAGCGATAATTTTATCACAAAAAGGGTGTCTATCTTTTGCAAAGTTGATATCACAATCTGCATGCATTACTCCATGCTGCAAATATACCGTTTCAAAATCGATTAATTCATTATAATATTTAAACGAATTGGTATACGGGACAAATTGATCAATTGCACTAAATGAAGTTAGAATTTTGGTTGAAGCAATAAAAAGTAAACGATGAAGGAAACTTTTAAATTTTATTAGATGCAATCTTTCATAGGGGGTAAACATATTTTTTACTTTTTCCTTATCATCAAAATAAACATAAAACCTAAATATACCATCTTTCTTTTTAATATCATGTTTGAACTGAAAATAAGCATTATCAAATGTATTAACAAAATCAGAATAAAGCCAAATAGGAAACTTCTTTATCAGAGTTGCTAGCTTTAAAAGCAAAAATTTGCCTAGATGCTTCTTTCTCAATGCTATTAATTTTTTTTGGTGTTTGATTTTTATATCTTCATATTTTTTGAATAGTAATGTATCATTGCTAAACTCTATTGAAATTGGTTTTGCATAGTGTATGAAATCTTTAGTAGTATGGTTTATATTGTTCCATGCACAAAACCAATAAGATACTGGATATTTTTTACCCTCAAGCTCAACATAAAATTTAATTTTATCTCCAATAGCTACGTCAAATGTAATGTCAAAACCCCAGAATTGGCATACTTTAATTTTAGAAGCAAATTTTGAATTTGCAGAGTCATATAATGGAATAGATTCTTTTTTATTATTAATCTCCATAAAAATATTTGGCTTATGATTAGAGAATAAAAACATTGGTGATTTTAAATAACCCATAAGGGTAAATTTATTTCCAGAAATTCGCTCACGAACGATAGCCATACTGACGTTGTTATTTTGTACAAAGGATCCACGATGGTCACATAGCCACCATTTTTTGTCTTCTAAAATAAGGAAAGGCCTTCCTTTTCTTTTTAGCCAAAGAAGATAAAATTTATGCTCGTTTCTGAGCCACCTATTATTAAATAGTGATCTGTTATCTATATTATCTAATAAAGAATATAGCGAGTTGCATGCTTTTCTGTATTCCTCGGGTGGAAGGTGATAAGGATAAACCATATCTTGCTTTATTCTCCACGAGAGACTATAGAGTAACAAATTTTCTGCGTAACGCTTTTTGCTAGAGTCAGTACCTGCTAATACAAATAAACTTTTATGGAATTCAATAAAATAGTCAAATGTATGAAATGGGTGTTGCAGTTCTGATGCTCCACCTATATTACGTCGATAAATATATTTTGCAGTAGGACAAAAACCTATACATTTTTTTCTGAAAATCAGTTCTGTACAAAAAAATTGATCTTCGCAAAGAAAAAGATCTTTCCTGAAGAAAATATTTTTTTCGTTTTTTATACAAATATTAATCGTTGTTTGAGAAAAGTCAGAATACTTATCTATTGATAATATAGTATTTTCTTTAATGTTTTCACCACGTTTATGTGCTTCCATGTGGTTTGTTTTATCATTAAAATAATAAATAGGGTAAGTCACAATATCCATTTTTGCATAGTTACTTTCAAAAAAAGTATAGATGTCAAATATCGTATTACTTGACAACATATCATCAGGATCAAGAAAAAGTATATACTTACCGGTAGCCTTTTCGATTCCGCTATTTCTCGCAGAAGACACTCCCTGATTTTTCTGTCTATATAATTTTATTATAGAGTATTTTTTTATATATCCTTCTATAATTTTAGAGCTATCATCTGTAGAACCATCATCAATACATATGACTTCTAAAGAATCGATGTCAAATTTTTGATTGAGTATAGAATCAAGACATTCAGAGATATATTTTTCTTTATTATATACAGGAATGATAATGCTTACTTTTTTCATTAGAACTCTCCAATAATAATAGTTTTATAGCTAACTGAATTGTCCATCTTGAAAGTTTCAATTAACTCAGATGAGCTATGCACACGGCATGTCTTTGAGGTTATTTTTAACAAAGAGTTTTTGACTTCTTGATGTGAAATTAGAGAGATAGCCGAATTAAAGTCTGCTTTAGTACTACGGCTCGTCCCAATTATAGTCAATCCTTTTTCCAAGATGAGGCGAGTTGGTATTACCGGCGCAATCTCGGAAACCCCCATAAGTATCAAAATTCCAGTTGGCACAAGCCGTTGTACGGCTTGGCTAATGGCTGTTTGTGAACCAGCCCCACCGACACATTCAAAGCCTACATCAATAGTTGTCGTATCTGTTCTGTCTGCAATATTGATACGACGATCTGCAAAAGAAAAATTGATAAGCTTATCATCGTGTTTGCCAAAGACAGACAGAGGGCACTGGGGTTTTAGTTGAGACAAGGTCAAAGCCATCATATAGGCCATAGCCCCATCACCCCAGATTCCGATCCTGGTGCCATCGGGAACGGTGGTGACTTTTTCCAATTTACGTAGAGCTTGGCAACAAACGCTCATGAGTTCTGTAAAAACATAGATCCAGGCTGGCTCACCGGGAACAGGCAAAATCTCATCACGCTTGAGGCACATGGCTTCTTGGCAGAAACCGTCAGCATTGCTGGAGCGGAAAAAAGCTCCTCTTTTATAATTGCTGTCATCCTCTTCGGATTCAGTGCCACCTGGAAGTAGAACACAGAAGGCCCCGGGTTTAAATTCTCCGCTCGGATCATGCAGAACTTCGCCAACAGCTTCGTGGAACAGGGCCAGCGGCAGCTTTTGTGCTAGGACTTCAGGAGGACGATTACCCTGAAAATAACGCTGGTCCGCAGCGCAGATGGAAAGAAAACGAGGGCGGATGAGTATATCATCATCCTGGGGGGTTTCCACGGCAAAGCAGGGAAGGAACAAGCCAGGACGTATCAGGCGGATAACTTGTTTAATCATGGCGGTCTGTTAAAAGAAATTGGGCTATATGAAAATCATATTCTGTGGTGATTTTGATATTGAACTCATCCCCTGTAACAAGGCCAACAGAACAACCATTCTCGGCAAGGATACGCGCAGCATCCGTGACCCTCTCAAGGTAACTTTCATCAAGGCTTTCATATGTCTTCAGATAGGTCGTGCGTCGAAACGTCTGTGGTGTTTGTCCCTGATACATGCGGATACGATCCTGGATGCGTTCGATGGTTTTTCCATCGCCTGATTCGACGATAGTATCCGTAGCGGGAATAACGGTGTCCGCAGCATCAAAACTTGCCATAGCATCAATATTTTCATCAATGACACGCAAGGAGACGAAAGGGCGTGCTACATCATGAGACACGATGATGTCATCATCCGTAACTGGAAACACGGAAGATATATGTTTGAGAGCTCGGTAAAGGGATTCTTGACGTGTACGTCCACCTTCACAAATTTGCACGTCCGCAAATCGTTTATGACGCAGTAGATCTTTCGTGTGGCTCATCCAGATGGCAGGAGCAGCAACGACGATATGATTGATACGGGGGCACGCCAGAAACTTGTCCACGCTCAGACGCAGCATGGGTTCCCCGCCGAGTTCCAAAAATTGTTTGGGGAGTGTGGAGGTCTTCATACGGGTTCCACTGCCACCGGCCAGTAGTACGCCAAAAATCATTTTATTTTCTCCTGCTGAAAAATGTTGATTATAAAATTGCAGAGACGTTCTGTAGCGTTCCCATCGCACGCCGATAGATATTTTTCCCAGATATCTCCATAATCGACTTTCATATGACGACACAGTGCAATAATTTTTATGAGCGAATTCATATTGGAACACGTTGTCTCAGGAAAAGCGTCATATGGAGAGAAATAAAGATCACGTTCATGGGATAGATATTCCTTAAAGTCTGGAACATAGAAAATAATGGGGCGGTGAAGAGGTAAAAAATCAAAAAAGACAGAGGAATAATCAGTGATTAAGACAGATGTCCGACATAAAGCCTCTTGCTGTGGAATGTTTGACCAGTCTTCCCATCCCTTGAGGTCATCGTGCACAGGAACTGTGGGATGCCCCCGAAAAGCAAAACAGATATTTTCGCCAAGCTGGGAAGCGAGTTCTTGGCGGAGTATCTTTACATCGGGCAGAGGAGGAAGATAGCGAACATTTTTATTTTGTGTGCGGAATGTAGGCGCATAGAGGATAGAATACATCGATGGTTCTGGATAATTTTTCTTTTTCAGAAATACATCGAGACGAGGGCTTCCTAGTACAAGCATTTTTTCTTCAGGAAGCCGAAATGCCTTAGAATATATTTTTGCTGTTTCTTGTGAAGTACAGACAAACCATGCTATTCCTCTGTGTATCCTTTTAATACGTATTTCCTCACTGATATCGTTGTACCCCTTGCGCTTAGCATCAAATCCTATTTTTTTATACGCACCACAGGCGTGCCAGCAATGTATCAGGCAGGTATTTCGATGCAGCTTCATCCTTGCAGCCGGAGAGCTAGCATCAATAACAAGAACGCGTGCCCTTGCAAGAAAAATGAGAGAAGAAAATGAATATTTTTTAAATTGTTCGTGATAGATATGTAAAAATGGAATCCCCATCTCCGAAAATTTGTTAGCTAATGCACTAATATTCCCAAATTTATCGTTTTTGGATGAAAAAAGTACAATTTTATCTTTTTTGATGATAGATGATATTAATTTATATAATATAATATATATATTCTTTTTAAATAAAGAATATATTTTTTTTGATATATTAAAATTAAATGTGCTCATGATATAAAATACACACTTTTCGCATAAAAAAAGAAGAGGAAAGAGGCAGCATCTACTTTTAGGGATGCTAGAATGCTTTTGGAGTCAGTTTATCAAAGTGGATAAGCTGTTTCAGCAAGGATGAAAGCTCCTTCAGTGCCAGCATATTCGGCCCATCGCATGGCGCTTTGTCGGGATCGGGATGTACCTCCATAAAAATGCCGGCCACACCTACAGCGGTAGCCGCACGGGCCAACGTGGGCACAAATTCTCTCTGACCGCCACTGCATGAACCTTGTGCACCGGGAAGCTGGACGGAATGGGTCGCATCAAAAATCACCGGGGCGAACTTTTTCATGATCTCAAGACCGCGCATGTCGACAACCAGATTGCCGTAACCAAACGAGGTGCCTCTTTCGCAGACGGAAATCCGTTCATTGCCCGTGGAGCGGGCTTTTTTGACCACGTTTTCCATTTCCCACGGTGCAAGGAATTGTCCTTTCTTGATGTTCACCGGCTTCATGGTAGCTGCGGCGGCCAGGATGAGGTCCGTCTGACGACAGAGGAAAGCGGGTGTTTGCAGATAATCCACCACCTCCGCCACAGGAGCCGCCTGTTCGGCAGTATGGATATCCGTCAGCACAGGGATGTTTCTGCTTTCCCGAACTTCAGCCAGGATGGAGAGTCCTTCCTTCATCCCTACACCGCGAAAACCAGCTCCAGAGCTGCGGTTGGCTTTGTCAAAGCTGGATTTGTAGATAAAGGGGATACCGGCAGCAGAAAATATTTCTTTGAGTGCTGCGGAAACTTCCAATGCATGGCTGCGGCTTTCAATGGCGCACGGCCCGGCGATGAAGAAAAGAGGGGATTGATTGTCGACTTTGATATAAGGGCTGCCATTGAATTCAAGATCAAACATGGTTTGGTCCACCTCTTTTTATACCGTAACGCACAAAGACTGCTGGTAACTTATGGAATCAGGTTTGCAGCGACTTTGACGACGACTTTTTTGTACTTGCCGTTCCCGTCAAAAAGGCCTGGAGCATGGAGCTCTCCTGGGAAATAGATGATGAACATCCCAGGATGCATATAAAAAGAATGGATGGGGCCTGCTGCAGGATAAAAGGCGATATCATCCCCCTGCAGTCTGTCTTCATGAGGAGGGGAAGAGGGGGGAATAGTTGTGACATCCTGCCGTTCATGTCCGGTCAGGAGCATTTGAACATCAATATATTTATGATGCAGTTCAAAGCGGCGTTCAGCTTCGCTCTTACCGCTACCGCATTCGACTTTCGCAAAAATTTCATTTCCCTGGATTGGGTAGGTACCAGGTTTGATTGCTTCAGGATCGATGGATTTTAGAAAATCCGTTACCTGACTAAAGATATCGGGAAGATATTTTTTTTCAGCATCCCAGCTTGTCAGTGTTCCGATGACCATCGTTCCCCCTATCGTTTCGACCAGGCAGAATATCGCTAATTGAAAAGGCCTACTGCCGGTAGCTAATTTTAGAATACGTAGCCCAAACACATTTTTTTGACAACTTTGGTCATATCCTTTGTTATATTTTTATTTTTATAATAAAAACAGTAGGATGTGTGGTCCATCTCCCCGAGCATAGGATGTTTTTTTGATCTTCATGAAGAAGATTGTGTATAGTTTTTCTTATTTTTTAAGATGTTACCGATATATGAACAATCCATGGCAACAAATGCAGTTGGAAGGAGACTGCAAATTTTTGTTGGGAATGTGCAGTTTGCAGACTCAAAGTACACCGTTCCTTGTTTCTTTCGCAAGAGGTCAGGGGGTGGGGA
>OLFY01000340.1_pt1 | contig 74093 bp, 64 predicted proteins | sample 1605611 | NCBI WGS metagenome assembly OLFY01 (sample SAMEA3888923, study PRJEB22519) | human gut metagenome | biome: human gut; feature: human-associated habitat; material: faeces | place: Denmark | collected 2011 | reverse complement strand
CCGCGTCCCCAGCTTGGAAGGCTGGTGCCCTGGCCGTTGTGCTACACCCGCAGGCACTCTGACAAATTCAGCCTTAGAATCATAGCATATTGTTTCCCCGGTGTCAAGCCTTTTTTCGTGTTTTCAGCGTTTCTGCGGCGTCCTGCCTGGCACTGCTGGGCGGCTGGCCGAACTGGCGGCGGTAAGCGCGGCAGAATGTGGAATAATCCCCGAAGCCGCAGGCGCTGGCTGCCTGCAGAATGGGGGTTCCAGCGGCAATCTGCTCACGCGCGAGAGCGAGGCGCTTGCCCGTCAGATAGGCGTGGACGGTATAGCCCGTCTCGGCGCGGAAGCGGCGCATCATGTGGTACTTGCTGATATAGAACCGGGCGGCCAGATCGTCGATGGAGACAGGTTCCGTCGGGTGCTGGGAAAGATACTGCATGATGGCCGCGATCTTTTCATCGGACGCAAGGCTCTCCACGGCCTGCGGCTGCGCGTCCATGGCGCGGCGCAGGAGAATGAGCAGCTGCGTCAGAAGCGCCTTCGCCAGCAGTTCCTGTCCGAAGCCCGGCTGTGCGGAGGCGCTCTCCAGTGCGAAGAGCGTGCGGCGCAGGGCTTGCCGTCCCTCCTGCGGGCGCAGGACGAAGCGGAAGCGGGCCGTAGCGAGTGCGAAGCAGCTGTCGAGCGGGCAGTCCGCCGTACCCGCGCGGGCGAGATAATCCGGCGACAGATAGAGGATGACCCGCTCATACGGCGCACCGGGCGCAGCCTCCGGCCGGTGGACACAGCCCTGCGGGACGAGGATCACGTCGCCGGGCTCAAGCGGGTAACTGCGCCCCTCGACGCCGTAGCCGGACTGGCCGCCGAGAAAGAAGATCAGCTTGTGGAAGGTATGGTAGTGCCAGTCGAGTTGCTCCTCCATCGCGCCCTTGAGATGAAAGAGTCGAAAATCCTCGCGCAGATAGCCCCGCTGCGCATATTCCTGCTGCTCCATGCCGTGCCTCCTCTGCCAATGTTCAAAAGGCGCTGCGGGAGGCCCGCAGCGCCTGCGATCTCAAATTCAGTCCATATATCTTGCGATATACTCCGGCGCGTCTTTCGCCTCGCCCGCAATCGTCAGCGTAAACGCGACGCTGTTCTCCGCGGAGAAGACGCTGCACCAGTCGAGGAAATTCTCGGTTTCCTTGGGGTCGCTGTCCTGCGACAGCTTGTAAAGATTGTCGATAAAAATATGCGTGATATCAAAGTTTCCCGCGTGCAGGCCGCTGATAAAGCCGCGCAGGAACGGATAACCGCCGTAAGCGTATTCCTTGATGTCGATAAGCCGAACCTTGTGATCGACGTCGAAGCGCAGTGTATCGCCCTTCTCAATGCAGACGATGCTGCCGGATTCGCGCTGAACTGCCTGATTGAGAGCACCGATGAGCAGCTTCGTCTTGCCGGAGCCTTCGGGGCCCATCATAATATTGACCATACGGGCATTCCTCCTTTTCTCATGTGGTCAGATTCATTGTACCAGCTTTTCTCCGGAAACACAAGAACATACTTGTGAAAAAATCGTAAACAGAGGCTGCCCTCAACCTTGCAGGCACGCAGCGGCCTGTGCTCTGGTCGGGGAGGTGCGCTTGCGGTCGAAGGGGTTCAGTCCGTCGGCTGCGGCGCACAAGGCAGCCGTCAGTTCCAGAAAATAAAACAGTTCGCCAAGCTGCGGCGCGTCCAGTTGTTCAGCGGAGAGGACGATCAGCGGGATATCGAGCGAGGCATGGGACTGCACGAGTGCGTCGAACATCGCACTCTCCGCCTCGCCGACCGAATGTCCGGAGAGATAGCCAAGATTGTCGTAATCCTTCCAGTCGAGTTCAATGTTGCGCCGTTTTGCGGGCAGCGGGATCCGCAGAAACGTTTCAAACGCGCTGCGGCTGCCATCCAGCATGGCATCAAGCGTATCGAGCGCGCCGGGAAGTTCCGCCGGGACGGGCAACACACCGTAGCCGCCGCGGCAGCTGCGCCGGGCCGTACTGCGGGCCCACCAGCGGCCAAGCGCCATGCAGGCCGGCTCGAAGATCCCGAGAAATTCCGTCCGCCGCGCGCGCAGTTCCAGCGCGTGTCGCGCGCCTGCATACATCCAGACCGGATTTTCAAACGCGCGCAGATCATAATCATGGTATGCCTGTCCTGCACCTTCAAGCACGCTGAGCGGTTCAATTCCGGCAGCCGCCATCGGTAAAAGGGTGGCGGGCGAAAGCGCCGAATCCGCGCAGCCCAGCTGCGCAGGTTGGGCAAGGAAGGTATAGCCCTCCTCCTGCGCCATAACGTGCAGGAGGCTGCTTTTCGGCGCACAGACGAAAATGTGCTGCCGGGCCTCCGGCCCATAGCGCCGGTCAAGCAGCCAGCGGACAGCGCGGGAGGCAACGCCGCACTCCATATCGACAGCAGTCTGCGCGATCAGGAGCAGGCAGAAGTCCTGCCCCTCGAGCCCGCTGCACAGCTGTTCGTAGGCGTTTGGGGACAGGCTCGTGCCCGCAAAGGCCAAGCGTACTCTCCCCTCTTTTCCGAGCGCACGGATCGCCGCCTGCGCCGCGAGCGGCGCGTCGCCGCTGCCCACGATCACCAGCGTCTCGCCGAGTTCCGCGATCTTCTCCGCAGCCTTCCCAATCGAGAGCACCGCGCGGGCCATTACGCCCTCCGGCGCGTTCAGCCAACCCAGAAAATCCGGGCCATCCAGCATGTTGGTCCGAAGCTGCATATGCGCGTCAAACAGGTCTTTTTCTCCGGACAGCAGATCCGGCAGGCTGACACTCCCCCAAATATTGGACAACTCGACGTCGATCATCGTATGCGCCTCCTTTATCTTTTGTACACTATACTACACTTTGGGAAAAAACGCAAAAAGAATCGAAAAATGCCGATTCTCAATCAGGCGCCTAGGTCTGGCCGGCGGGTTCGCAGAAGTTCCAGCGCCAAAAGCGCCGCCGCCCCCAGCAGAAAACCGGGCAGTGAAAACGTCTGAAAGCTGACTGGCGGCAGCGGCGTCTGCAGTCCGGCAGGCCCCATCGCAATAGCGTACAGCGACCCCACCATCAACCCCAGGATCAGCCACACCATCTGACCGCGGAAACGCCGCAGCGCAGCGCGGATGGCGCGAATAGACAGCGCAGCGCCTGCCACAGCGCCGAGGCAGAGCGTAAGAATGCCGGGAAGGCCGGAAAAATCAAGCCGCAGCAGCTGCCGCAGTGCGTGCATCGCAGGCAGATAGACCCCCGCAATCAAAAGCAGCGCCGACCCAGAGATCCCCGGCAGGATCATCGCACTGACGGCCGCCGCACCGGAAATGAACAGGTACAAAAGCGGCCATACGCGGATCTGCGAAAACTCGACCCGCAGCGAAACTGCTGTGTCCGCGCGCAGCAGCGTAAGCCCTACGGTGAGCGCCGCACCGAGCAGCGCCAGCGGCGCACATCGCGCGGCATTTCGCAGTGCGCTGCGCTCGGCTCGAAGCACAAGCGGAAACGCCGCTGCGCTCAGCCCAAGGAACAGGCTGCACATAAAATAAATATGCAATTCAAATAATTCTGCCAGCACCAGAATACAGGCAATCATCCCGGCAGCCCATCCGGCGCCGAAGCGCAGCAGTGCGCGCAGACTCTGCTGCCGCACAGACCTGTCCCGGCCGAACAGGCCGTGCAGTGCGCGCAATAGATCATCGTAAAAGCCGAGAATGAATGCGATCGTCCCGCCAGAAACTCCTGGGACGCTGTCGGCCAGCGCCATACACAGACCGTGAAATGCAGAAAGCAAGAACGTCCCTCCCGAAAACCGCTGCGTCCAACAGCGGCATTTTATTCAGTATATCATCTGCTGCAGAAAAAGTACAGAGCCGCAGCACCTGTCGAAGCGGCGCTGCATAGATTGGTTCAGGGCGAATCCGCCCGAATCTCTTGAGAGGAGCCGATTTTTTTGGCTGATATGCAGACACAGGCGGCCCAGACCGCTGAAGGCTGCGGCGATACGCGGGGGACGCTTCCCGCCTGTGCGCCGCTGGCAAATCCCTACGTCCCGTTCCAGGGGCAGAATCCTGAACGCTACACGGCGGGACGCGCGCTGATGAAAGGAACGCTGTTTCCAGGGCTCGATCTTCCATATCGCGGCACAAGCGGCGTCGAGCCGCGCGACGCATCCGGCATGCAGAGTATGCAAGATCTTCAGGCCGCAAATTTCGCCATTACAGAACTTGGCTTGTATCTTGACACCCACACAGACGATGAAGAGGCCGTACAGCTGTTCAACCAGTATGTCGAGCAGTATGAAATGCTGCGGCAGCAGGCAGCAGACAACGGCATGGCACTCACGCAGATGGAGGCTGCCGCAGGCGGCTGTTACACCTGGCTGGACGATCCATGGCCCTGGGACGCGGAAACGGAGGAATAAACGATGTTTGTATATGAAAAAAAGCTGCAATATCCTGTCCGCATCGCAAACCCGAATCCCCAGCTGGCAGCTGTAATAATTTCCCAATACGGTGGCCCAGATGGGGAACTTGGCGCATCCCTACGCTATCTGAGCCAGCGCTATTCCATGCCGTATCCCGAACTCAAGGGTCTGTTGACCGACATCGGCACCGAGGAATTAGGCCATCTGGAAATGGTCGGCACGATCGTGCATCAGCTGACGCGGACGCTCACGCAGGAACAGATCGAATCAGCGGGCTTCGCAAATTATTTTGTTGACCACACCGCCGGTGTCTACCCGCAGGCTGCCTCCGGCACACCGTGGAGCGCAGCGACCATGGCCGTCACCGGCGACCCCATCGCCGACCTCACAGAAGACCTTGCCGCTGAGCAGAAGGCGCGCGTGACGTATGACAATATCCTCCGCATTTCCGACGACCCGGATGTGAACGACGCCATCCGCTTCCTGCGGGAACGCGAGATCGTCCATTTCCAGCGTTTTGGAGAAGCAGTTGAACTGCTGCGCCAGCGTCTTGACGAGAAAAACGTCTATTATATGAACCCCGCGCTCCATCTTCAGGCATAAACCCGACCGGCACACCGCATCCCCGTGCCCCCACTCCAGTGCATTTTTGCAAGGCAGCACACACGGGCAGGCCTGACGCCATATCGTCAGGCCTGCCGCAAAACACGACCGCTCTTCCAGAAGACTGCGTGTCTTTTCGCGCGGTCACTCTACACTATATGGGAAAAGGGCACCGATATTTGCATACCGGCACCCTTGGGGGTTGGCAATATTATTTGGGGACAAGCTGCTTTCATTTACAGAGGCATATGCACAAACCGAATTTCCGGTTCCCGCGTTCCGCCTAATTCACTGTAAAACTCGTTAACTCTTTCCATTCACTGTTCATAAGGATGATCTTTACCTGACTGCCTTCGCCGTCTGTTGCAAACGCCAAATTTTTTCCAACCGCAAGCACAAGGCGCGCCGAGGTGCTAATGTTTCCCAACAGTGCATTGGGCAGCTTAAACTCCTTAGTAACGATCATCGGATCCTGCAGACTCCTGAGTTCTGCGTTTCCAGCCTTGTCGCATAAGAAAATCTGGTCATTCCAAACCGTTCCTTCTATCTTATCATTTCCGAGCGTATAATCTGTTCCGCTGTTCAGGTTATACAGATAAAACCGCATCGTCCCACCCGTTACGACATCTCCCTCTTTTTTCGCGTCGTACACCTCATACAGCAAATGGTTTCCATATAAGCCATTGATCCAAGCCGAAGTTGTATCGAACGTTTTCAGCGTGTCCGTCGTCTTTTTCTCCGTATTGAAGCACTTGATTGTTGTCGTTCCATCGTTTGACACAGAATAGACCACGTTTCCGTTCGATATGTAGTACCAGCCCGATTTGATCTCCGCTTCACCGACCCATTCATACTGAGAACCATCTGTTCGGAACCGTGCCAGACGGTCGTCCTTTGCTGAATAGGAATAGATCCAACCGTTGCTGTAATAGCAGCCTATGCAGTCGCGGCTGCAGGCCGTGATCGCATAAGCATTCTCGCCATTCAGATCGACTGTCGAGATCATTCGGTCTTTATCAACACTTGTTGCAAAATAAATCCGATCCTGCAGAATAAAAAAGTCACCGATAAATCCGTTATTCGTCGTATACACGCAGACTGCATCAGACGCCGGCGTATCTTTTCTACAAATCGAATACACATAACCGGAGCCCGTCCACTTCATCTGCACATAATACAGCATATCTGCATTGATTGATCCTTGTGATGACACGGAAAGGGCGCTTCCCGGGTGGGAAGCGCCCTTTGTGTTGGGAGATTACTTCAGCGTAATGTTCACACGGACGGAGGCATCATACATCCGGACGAGGATCGCCGCGACTTCGCTGCGGACGATCGTGCTGGTCGGATGGAAGGTGCCAGCCGCGTCGGAGCCGGTGAGGATACCTGCACGGTAGAACGTGTAGATCTCATCGCCGTAGGTGTCCGTGGTCTTCACGTCGGGGATGCTGTTGTCCGCGACGGAGTTGATGGTCTTGTAGCTGTCCATCGCCTTGAAGAAGATGTGGACAAACTCGCTGCGGGAGACAGGTTTGGTCATCTGCTCGTAGCTAAGCTTCTGGTAGCTTTCGTCGAAGATGCCCTCACGGACACCGTAGTTGACGTAGGTTTCGTACCAGTAGCCGCGGCCATTGGTCAGCGTGACCTTGCCGTCCTTGATCATCTGGTGCAGTGCGGAGGCCAGCTTGATCGCTTCGGCAACAGTCAGCGTGCCCTTCGGCTGATAGGTCGTAGCGGTCACACCGTTGATGAGGCCGTTCTCCCAAGCACCCTTGACTGCGTCATAGAACCAGTCGCTCTTGGACACATCCGTGAACGGGAACCTGCTGGTCGTCGGCGTCTTCGTAGCAGGGATCACTGCCGGGATGATCGAATCGCTCGGCTCGGAGGTCAGCTTCCACTTTGCAACCAGCGTCAGGTCGGACATGACAGGGCTGCTGAAATCATAGAGCGTGTCATCCAGATACCAGCCGACGAAGGTGTACAGGCCGGTGCGCACAGGTGCGCCGGGGTTGGATGCCGTCTCGCCGCGGATAACCAGCTGCGATTCGACCGGCGTGCCGCCGTCAGAATCGAAGGAAACGGTATAGATCGGATCAAAGACTGCCGTCAGCGTCACGTCGGAAACAGCCGTGAAGGTGTAGTCCGCATCCGTGGAGACGATCTTGCCGTTCTGCATCCATGCGTAGAACTCCTCGCCCTCGGCAGGCTGCGCCTGTGCGGTCACTTCTTCGCCGGACCAGACCTCAACGACGTCCTTGGCAGCGAAGTCATCGGTGTAGGCTTCCTTAACAAGACCCTTATCTGCATTGTAGGACTGCAGCGTCACGGTGCAGTTGGTGAGTTCGCCGTCGGAAGCAGCGTCCAGATCAACAACGTATGCGGTGTAGTTGGTCGCATAATCGAACAGATAGAGAACTGCAATGCCGTTCGTGACGCTCGAAGCATCCAGCGTAACTGTGGACGCAGTGCCGGCAGCTTCCTCTGCAAAGATCTTGCCGTCTCTCGCAGTGAGATCGGGATAGGTGTCAAGTTCGACACTGGCCAGATACTGGTTGTCCTTGACCTTAACAGTCAGTTCCTTGGTATCCGGGTCATAGCTTGCCGTGAGTGCCTTCGGAGCCTCGGAGTCAACCGTGCAGACATAGTTCCACTCCAGATACTTCTGGCCCTTCGTCTTAAGCGTGCTGTAATCCGTGCGGCCGTTGGTCAGCGCGCCGAGTTCGTCCGCGCCGTAGGCAATGTTGGCATAGTAGTTGACATCGACCTTGGTGTCGTTCGGAACTGCGTTGCCGTCCAGATCGGTGCCGTCCCACAGGAACGAGCCGGTGGCTATCCAGCCGTTATCCGTGTCATAGATGGCCTTCGGCAGATATTCGGTGTCTTTCGCATAGTAGACCTCGCCGGTTTCACGGTTGGAGACAACCATGATCAGGTGACGGGCATTGCGGAGCGTCATCGGCTGCATGAACAGCGTCCGCTCGAGCGCATATGCGGCATCCGGGCTGGAAACTGCGATTCTGTCCGCATCGAACGGGAGATTCAGCTCCGAGTCGAACGGGTTCGTACCGGCCAGAGAGCTGCTGGTGATGGAGTTGCCTCTGATCGCAACCAGATAGGCCAAATTCGGCCAGGTGTTGCAGGAAGCGTCAGTGTTGTCGGTCATAACGTCGATCCAGTCAAGCTGTTCCATGACGGGAGCCTGTGCCCAGTCGCCATAGAAGCCCATGAACGTGCCATGGAAGCAGGCGGTCGGGTCATAGGTTGCAGCGGGACTCGTGAAGTTGATGTAGCCCTCGATGTACGCGCCGTTCGGATAGATGGCGTCGATATCGGCCATGAAATCATCCGTCAGCTGTACGTCGATCACGACTTCTGCCGTCTGGCCGGGACCGATGACGAGAACGTCGTCTTCATAGTTAGTGGTAACAGTGACCGCGTCCTCTGTCAGACCGAGCGTCGTCAGTGCGTTGTAGTAGTTGCCTTCCTCATCTGCTGCGGGCTTATCGAAGCAGAACTTCCACGAAATGTTGAATTTCTTGCCGTCCTCTTCGAGATCCCAGCCCGGGAACTCGTTTCTCAGATCCTTGACGGTGTAGCGGATCTGGAAGTGGCCGTCCTTGGAGGGGTTGTCGCCGATGTTGGCGATCGGGTTGGTGATGTACGCCTTTGCACCACCGAGAACAAGCTGCTCGGCATGGTCAGCATCGACCAGACCAGCGCCCTGCTTTCTCGGACTGAAGGTGTAGTTGTTGGGAATAACCGTCTGCGCGGAGGATGCCAACAGAGCCTCTGCCATGTCAGCCAGTTCCTTCTTGCTCAGATCCTTGTACTTCGATTCGCTCTTCAGATAACTCAGGATGGTCGCAGTAACACCCGCGACATCCGGCGTCGCCATGGAGGTACCGGACATGACCTGATAACCGTCCGTCGTGTTGTTCTTTGCAGACAGAACGCTGCCGCCGACACCGGAGATCTGCGGCTTGAGCGTCAGGGACGGGGTGGGGCCCCAGGAGCTGAAGGACGAAGACTGCCAGCCGGTGGGGTTGTCAACAGAGGCCATCTCCGCGAGGAATGTGACCTTCTGTTCCTTTGCGTTAAGCAGCTTGGCTGCGTCCTCGCCGGAAACGGAAACAGCGGGAAGCTTCGTGCCGTCCAGCGCCATGTTGATGATGCCGGATTCGTTGTTATAAACGATTGCAGCAACTGCACCCTTTGCATCCGCATTGTTGACCTTGTCAACGAAGGAAATGCCGCCGCGCTTGATAACTGCGACCTTACCGGTGACATCGATGCCTTCATAGTCGGCTTCTTCGCCGTTGCCGGGAACCAGAACAAAGTCATACGTCTTACCAGCCAGCGCATTATAAGCGTTGACCGTATCGCTGTAGCCGATCTGTGCGCCGTCAACTTCAATCGCCGGAGAGGCGTACTTCGCGTTGTCAACGGAGGCGACAGACAGGTTGCCGTCATAGGTGGACGGGGAACCGACAACGCCGTAGTCCGCATAGTCGGACGTGACATAGCCGGCAGGAACGCCGGTGATGCTCTCGCCGTCTGCCATGGAGCCTTCGTTGCCCGCTGCGATGCAGCAGATGACGCCCGCTTCGTCCAGCGTGGTGAAGATGCCGTTCAGGACTTCTTCCTCGATGCCGTCATAGACGAAGCCGTTCTGTGCGCCGAGGGACATATTGATGACGTCCGCACCCAATGTGTAGGCGTCTTCAAGGGCTGCGAGATAAACGTCGCTGGAGGTGCCTCTCTCCGCCGGGTCGGAGGAGAAGACCTTCAGTGCAAGGATCTGCGCGCCGGGCGCGGAGCCTGCGAATTCATATGCGCCGTCATCAGACAGGACGCAGCCGGCTGCGATGCCGGAGACGTGCGTGCCGTGACCGCTGACGTCGTCGGTCGCGTCGTTGTCCTTGTCATAATAGTCATAGGAGAACGGAACCTTTGCCGACAGATATCTGCCGCGGCCAAGCTTTTCAATCGCGGTCTCGGCCTGCTCCTTGCTGATGGCAGCCTTGTTCAGCATACTGTCATACGCTGTGAACGCCTCGTGGCCCGGGGTGATGCCGGTATCGATGACCGCAATGACGGTGCCCTTGCCGGTATCATAGCCGCGAACCTTGGTGATGTTGGTCATGTCGTTGGCCGAATCCATGCTGGGCATGACAACGGGCTCGTCGTAATAGTTGGCCAGATAGACCTCCTTGACGCCTGCCGTGTTGGCCAGCTTCTCGAGGTCGCCGAACTTGACGTCGGTGGACATACCGTTGAGCAGCGTGGTATACTCGTACTTGACGTCATAGCTGACCGCCTCCTGCTTGATTGCGGTCTTGATGCGGCTGTGCTGCGAAACGAGGGACTTCGCTGCAGCTGCGACAGCGCTCTGCGTTGCAACACTGCTTTTGTTCAGTGCCGCAGGCAAAGCTGCGTCGCCCTCAAAAATAACGATCGCGCGGACGGTATCGTTGTCCGCGTAGGCCTCTTCACCATTCTGCAGCTTGAATTTGTTCTGCTGGATGGTAGTGCTCAGTTTGCTTGCATCCGGAGTCGTCTCGGTCAGCTTGACATCGTATGCCGAGGAGGCCGAAGCCATCGGAACCATGCCAAGAACCATGACGAGCGCCAGCAGCAGACTCAGCACGCGGCATCTTGTTTTCTTGCTCATGAATGTTTCTCCTTCCTTGTCGTTCATTTGTGTCTAAAGCCCGGCAATCTGCCGTTCTCCACCACAATATGTTGTAGCTATTATAATCCGGAGCCTCCAATTTTTCAATACTCTTCGCCCTCAATTCAGCGATTTTCCAAAAAAAAGATTTTTCCGTAAACCACCTCTCCACGGCCCGTATAAAACGTGCTTTTCGGGTAGGCCGCGAGGCGCTTTTACACTGTCATCCGCGCTCCGGTGCACTACGGTTTTCTGTGCCCAGATGTGCGGTTCGGTTTGACGAACGCGGATGGATCGTGTATCATGAAAGCACCTTCTGCTGCTGGGCAGCGGCTGCTAAATCTGAGTTTCCGGCGCGCAGACGCGCCAAATTTAACGGGTAAAGGAATGGACTGCTATGAAGCTTGTAGTATTGGACGGATATACGGAAAACCCCGGCGATCTGAGTTGGAAAGGGCTGGAGGCGCTTGGAGAATTGACCGTTTATGACCGCACATCGTATACAGAATCCCCGCTGATCGCGCAGCGCATCGGCGATGCGGAAATCGTCATTATGAATAAGACGCCGATCTCCCGCGCGACGATTGATGCGTGCCCGAATATCCGGCTGATTGCAGTCCTTGCGACGGGCTATAACGTTGTAGACTATCAGCACGCACGGGAAAAGGGCATTCCGGTCGTCAACGTGCCGACCTATGGAACAGCATCGGTCAGTCAGTTCTCTATTGCTCTGCTGCTGGAGATCTGCCACCATATCGGCCATCACAGCGCGTCTGTCCACAACGGAGACTGGGCTGCAAATCCCGACTGGTGCTATTGGGATTATCCGCTCATTGAACTGGCGGGCAAAACCATCGGCATCATCGGCTTTGGACGCATCGGACAGGCCGAGGGCAGAATCGCAAAGGCGATGGGCATGCGCGTTCTGGCATACGATATCTATCCCAACGATTCCGGCCATGCCGTCGGCGAGTATGTTGATCTGGATACCCTGCTTGCGCAGTCGGATGTGGTGTCGCTCCACTGCAACCTGACGCCCGAAAACACAGGACTTATCAATAAAGAAACGATCGCAAAAATGAAGGGCGGCGCGATTCTCCTTAACAACGCCCGCGGACAGCTGATCGTGGAGCAAGACGTTGCAGATGCGCTGAACAGCGGCAAGCTGGCAGCCGCGGGACTGGATGTAGTCTATACAGAGCCGATTCGGCCGGACAATCCGCTCTTGACGGCGAAAAACTGCATCCTCACGCCGCATATTTCCTGGGCTCCGAAGGAGAGCCGCCAACGGATCATGGAGATAACCGCCGAAAATATCCGTGCGTTCTTAAACGGAACGCCGCAAAACGTCGTCAATCCCTGAAAGCAGCCCGGCCCGGAGCAGTTCCGCTCCGGGCCAGTGTTCCAAAACAGTCGGTATTTATAATCCGACCGCTTTGTTAGTTATTGGTAAATCCCCGCATTTTCCGGTCTAAATGCACATTGCAAGTTTTCTTTTTCCCCGCGCCTCTGTGCTGGAACAGCAGCGGGGATCTGCATCGTCTGATATAAAGTGCGCTTCGTTATTGACTGCGGACTCAAGCAGGAACGCTTGACCGTCAATGACCAGCACGCCATCAGCATTGCGATCGCAACAAATCTTCTGCGGCGGCAGGACCTGCCGATCATTGAGCGCGGCAAGGCGTATGAAGCATTGCTGGATGCACGAAACCACTGCCGACATGCTCTATACGTTTCTTTGCCGCGGAGAAAGCACGGATGTTCCGTTTTTGCAGCGCATTTCTCATATTACATCCAACTATATAAAGGCAGGCCGCTCCATCGACGAGATTCCCGTCGGTGATTTTTTTGCGCCTTCGCTGCTGGATTTCACGCATGGCAGCTATCTCTGCATTGACCTCGACGTGTTTCTGACGCGCCAGTCAAAGAATCGCATGATCCGTAAGTTCGGGCAGCAGCTTCGCATCAACCGCAGCAAGATCAAGGAGGCCAGCAACACCAACACGGACTTTGACGATCCCGGCAGCGCCCTCACCAGCACGAACGACAATCATGTCGCCGTCGAGATCAAGTGCAGTGAACTGGAAAAGGAACTTATCACAACCGACCGCAGAGCGCTGCAGGAATTGCTGAAACGAAACGGCAAGACCGGATAAGCCATATCCGCACGCATAGAAAAATACCCCTGCTGGACAACGCCATAAAGTGAGTCCGTCAACTTTCGATGGCATTGTCCGACATGGGCATATGTCTATTCGTACTTCATATTCTGTGCGGCAGTTATACGCACAAAAATTAGAGGTGACGACTATGAAAACCCGCGCACAGATCTACTCGCACGAAGCCAGCGGCATTCTGCGGGATATTTTCACCTATGGTGTTCTACACAGAAACAGATTTTGGGTTTATATCCACAGAAGGATGAGCAACGCGCTTTGTGCCATGAACACGATGGACTTGCAGCGTTACCCGGAAAACTATGAGCTGCTTTCCACCGACGCGGCGCTCCGCGCAGAGCAAATCGCCTGCCGGATGCGGCATCTGGTCTACGGCTTCACCACCGTGCAGAAGCATGAAGATCTGACCTCTGCCGCCAATGTCCTCGGCATCACGATCACTGCGCATCCGGGGCTGGTGGAGATCACGCTGCCGGGTCTGCTTCCTGCCTGTCGCGTTGGCCGCGCTTTTCTATGCGGGCGGCTATCTCGCGCAGTTCATCTATTCCGCAGCTTACAGAATGTCCATGTTCTCAGGCATGACAAGGGCCGCGATGATGTAGAGCAGAATGCCTGTGCCAGTCAGGCCGAGGGCCGCCCAGATCAGGCGAACGACGGTGGGATCGATGCCGAGGTACTCGGCAAGACCTGCGCAGACACCGCAGATCATTCGGTTGTTGCTTTTATACAGTTTCTTCATCAGAAGTTCCTCCGTTTCATTGATATAGGTTAGACGGCGCTGCACACCGATTGTTCCCGGAACCGGAAAAAATTTCAGAACGCAAGCACAATGGGTTCGCCATGGATGGCAAGCTGCTCCTCGTAAATCTCAACAGGGCTGCCATCGATGCAGTTCTGATACACGCCGTTCGGCGCAGGGAAGCGGACGAGCGCGCTTTCGCCGCGCAGGCTGAACAGGCCAGCCATGCGGCGGCCGTCCTTTTCGTATACAGCAAGCAGCACGTCATGCGGCAGCGCCGTGAGCGTATAGCTGCCTTCCGCAAAGATCGCGTCGCGCTTGAGTTCTGCCAGATGCGCGAGGAACGCGGACTGGTCACGGCCGGTATTCCAGTTGATGGGGTCCTTATCGAACAGCGATGGGACGTGCGGGTTGTCGGCCTCCTGCCCGTTGTAGATCATCGTCAGCCCGCGCTGGAAGAACAGGAATGCCGTCCAGTTCCGGCGTATTTTCTCGTCCGGCAGGATATGGGCCGCGCGGGCGCGGTCGTGGTTTTCAAGGAAGCGCAGCTTGACGTAGTTATCGGGATAGATCCATTCCTGCGCGTCAAGCCGGTCGGCATACTGCGTCAGGCTAATCTTACCCTCCAGATAGTCGCGGAAATAAGGGTAGACATCGTAATCATAGCCTGCGTCGAACGCCTGATAGAGTTCAGCATCGGACAGGCTTGCAAAACCCTGTGCGCGGGCTGCGACATGGAAGCCGCGCTCGACCGATTCACACAGCCAGAAGCATCCGGGACGAACGGCCGCAACCTCTTCCCTCGCCCGCTTCCAGAATTCCAGCGGGACAAGCGGCGCAACGTCACAGCGGAAGCCGTCAACAAGGCGCGCCCAGTATTTGAGCGTTTCGATCTGGTAATCCCACAGTTCCTTGTGGCTGTAATCCAGATCTGCCACGTCCCACCAGTCGCCGAAGCGATTGCCGAGCGTTCCGTCCGGCTTGTGAAAGAACCACTCCGGGTGGTGCTCTGCCAGCCAGGAATCGGGCGACGTGTGGTTATAGACCACGTCGATGATGCACTTCATGCCCCGGTCGTGGATGGCGTCAACCAGATGCCGGAAATCATCCAGCGTGCCGAACTCTGGGTTCACAGCGCGGTAATCGCGGATGGCGTAGGGGCTGCCGAGCGTGCCCTTGCGATGCTTTTCACCGGTCGGGTGGATGGGCAGCAGCCAGATGATGTCCGTGCCAAGGGCCTTGATACGGTCGAGATCCGCCTGAACAGCGGTGAAGGTGCCCGCTTCGGAATAATTGCGGACATAGATGGAGTATAAAACCTGATTGCGAATGGTTTTTTCTGTATCAACAGCCATAAAAACAGCCTCCTTGGAATAGAATCTCTATTCGTATTGTACACAAATCATGGAAAAAGGCAAGTCGGCAAAATTCATAAAATCAAAGGATGCAACTTCTATCGTTTTTCTGCGTCTGTAAAAGCAGATCACATTTTATGATAAAGGAGAGATCATTTATGAAAAAGCTTCTTGCGATTATACTTGCAGCCGCGTGTGCGTTCTCGCTGGCAGCCTGCGCGGCCACTCCAGATACCCCGAACGCCTCCGCTCCCCCAGCAACAGAGGAGCAGCTGGACTGCATCGGCGACCCGACGACGCAGCAGCTGGCTGCACCTGTTGCTGTTTCCATGCCGCAGTATCCGAACGAAGCAAAGTACACAGCCAGCAATGGTAACTTTGACTCCGAGAAATACGACGAGGACTGGGACGCATGGTGGGAAAGCTATCAGGAAAAAACCGCAGATATGACCGACCCCGCCGCTCTGACGCATTGGTTCACGACCAGCATTCCAGCCCTGATGCAGAACGCAGGCAAGGAAAACCGCGTGTGCTCGCCGCTGAATATCTACATGGCGCTTTCCATGCTGGCCGCTGTGACGGGCGGTGAAACACGGCAGCAGATTCTCGACGCACTGGGCGCAGAGTCTCTGGACGCGCTTCAAAAGCAGGCCGCACAGCTTTGGGCGGAAAACAGCTGGGACGATGGCCTCGTCACCAGCACGCTTGCAAACTCTATCTGGCTGAGGGATGGATACAACTATAACAGTGAAACGCTCCAAAAGCTGGGGGAAGATTTTTATGCTTCCGCGTTTTCCGGGGAAATGGGGTCTGACGCGTACAACAATATACTGCGCGACTGGATCAATGAGCATACCGGGAACCTGTTGACCGAGCAGGCAGGCAAATTGGAGTTGAATGCCGATACGGTTCTGGCTCTGGTATCGACGCTCTACTACAGCGCGTCGTGGCACGACAAATTTTCCAGCGCCGCCACCACGCAGGACGTCTTTCACGCGCCGAATGGCGATGTGAGCACAGACTTCCTGCACAGCAGCGATTCCAACACGGTATATTACGGCGATGGCTTCTCGGCCATCGGGCTTTCGCTGGAGAACAGCGGCCGGATGTGGCTGCTGAAGCCGGATGAGGGTGTAGACGCGGCTGAACTGCTGCAAAACGAGGACACGCTGGGCTTTTTGCTGGCGAACGGCGAATGGTCGCAGACGCAGCGCGCAATCGTCAATCTGAGTCTGCCGAAATTTGACGTTTCTTCCGATCTGGACATTCTGGACACGCTGGCCCAGCTTGGCATGACAGATGTGCTGGACGGCATAAAATCTGATTTCACGCCGCTCACAGCCGCAAACGACTCGCTGGCGCTGACGCAGGCCAAGCACGCTGCGCGCGTGAAGATCGACGAGGACGGCTGCGAGGCAGCGGCCTATACCATCCTTGGTGTCGAGGCGACTGCGATGATGGGGCCGGAGGATGAGATCGATTTTACACTCGATAACCCGTTCGTCTTCGCCATCACCGGCATTGACGGCCTGCCGCTGTTCGTCGGTCTGGTCAATCAGCCGAACTAAGTCTTGTTATGAAAAATCTCCCTCTGCCCATACGGCAGAGGGAGGTTTTTTATCCTGCTGCACGAAGTTCTATCGCCTTACAGAGCGGCGCATAGCTTCCCTTTGCGGCGGCGAAAATCTTCACGGTTTTTGCCGCGCCAGGCACGGGGATATCCAGTTCCTGCTGATTCAGGATCCGCATACCAAGCAGCTTTCCGCTCCCGTCGTACCACGCTGCGATAACGCTGCCGGTTTCCGTGCCGCTGCGCTTCAGATGGAGCGTTCCATCCTTCAGATAATAGGCATAGCCGCCCTCCGTGACGGTGATGTAGGGGCTGATCTGGATGCTGTATATCGTTTCCGGCCGCGACGGTCTTTGCAGCAGTACATACTGCAGCAGGTTTCCATTTACTACGGAGCCATAAATATCGCCTATTTGTTTCTCTTCGTCCGTAAGCGTATAAAGCACCTGTTCCTGCTCCGTTTCCGGATCATAGCTGTAAATCTTGTCCATCGTGTTATAGACCAGCCTGCCGTTGTAACTCGACAATCCTGAATAGCAGCCCCATCCACGCCACTGCCCATAAATCGTTTTTTTCGCGGTTCCCTGATATTCCGGGTCATTCGTCTCCATGATTTGGTTTCCGCTCAGGTAATACAGCTTTTCTCCAACTGCCACAATCGGACTATCGAGATCGCGCCAATAATAGTTATCGTATTTTTTACTGTCTGCCTGCACATCTGTGCCATATACCCAGTCGTCTTTTTCCAGATGTCTAAGTTCTGCAGACTTCATTTTTTCTTCGCTGATGCAGAAATACTTGCGCCCGGACTTTGCGAACCACGTCGAATCGTCCCATGTGACATCTATATGATACCAGGCCCCGTCAAGCTGTACCAGCGACCAGACATGTCTCAAGCTGTTGCTCTGCACCCAGCTGGATGTGACGCCAGCCCGATTCAGAAGCAAACGGTAGGCCAGCATATAGCCCTGACAAACGCCCGTTCCATTGATCAGCATACGGTATGCGTCTCGAAATGTAAGCGTAGAATCGTATTCACAATGCACAGCAATGTAATCGTGCAGATACATGGCTTTCGTCAGGTCTGAACAATCGCTCCTGACTTCCTGCATGATCTCCGCAAGTTTCTGCTCCAACACAGTCTGCTGCTGTCTGATCTCCTGCTTATCTTCGTCTGTTAGCCGGTCCACCCTATCGCTTCCGTTCACCGTATAGCACGGAGAGACAGACGATATAATTCTGCCACTAGAGGAAGGGATGTAGGTGTAACTGCAAGCGCTTACTACATAAAATAATTCCGGACTTTCAAATATAGCTTCAAGGTAAAATTTCAGTATGCTTGCTTCGGGAATCTCGTATTGCGAAATGTCGATACTGCCCTGCATTTCCCGTATGCCCTGTTTTAACGTGCGCTTAGCTGCTTCCCAGTTTTCAGTGTTGACCGGCGACTGTGTACTCTGTGCTTCCGCCAGCCTCCGCGCTTCTGAAATATCGATCTCATCGACGGTTTCGATGTAAAGTTTCCCTGCCGCCTGTTCCGTCTCCAACGCTTCTGCCTGCGCGGTGACGCACAGCGCGCACATGAGGGCCAACAGGCTCAGAATCAGGGTCAGATATTTTCTCATGTCGTCCTCCCTTTCCATTGTGCCGCAGCTGACAGCGCGTATGCACTGTCAGCTGCGGACAGTCTCAAGCTTCGATCTGAATGTTCTCCGGCGCCCTGGACGGCTTGCCGCCCTCCAGGAAGAACAGCCTCAGTTCGCAGTTCCGGTAATCCAGCCCGTGCGGGAGTTTGCAGCGAATTACGCCATCCCGTGCCTCCGCGTAGACCATCCTGACAAAGCGTCCGTCCTGGTAGGCCGCAAGAATGACGCGGACGCTCTGCTCAAACGGCTTATCGTCCGTATTCCTCGGCGGATCGATTAAGTCGCTGGATGGCCGTATGGTAAGTGTCGTCTCGCCTGTCGCGCTGTCGGTACTGGCAGATGCGGTGAACGCAGATTTCCATTGCGCATAGAGCACGCGCGGCGAATCTTTGATCAGGATGGCGTATGTTCCGATCTCATAACGTGTTCCGCTTCCGTCCGGCTTGGTGTTCCAGCTTTCGACCACTCTGCCGTCCTCGGAAACCAGCTGCTGGCAGCTTTCGGCGCGTTTGATCCGGCTCCAGTTCTTGAAGGTCGTACCGGTCGCCACAAGCGCGACCTCGCCCGGACTGACCGACGCAGCAAAAAGCGTCGTGTCATCCGGCTCCTGAACTGTTTCGCCCGGCAGATAGCAGCGACTGTCTGCCGTTTCTGTTCCATTTTCGGATGTGTACCAATAGACCAGATCGCCATAACTGGCGGCATTCTGATAGACCAGCTTCGGCGCAGTCAGCGTGTCGCTGTTGCGGTAATAGGCAACATAGCTGTCAGCTGGAACGTCTTCTCCTTTCAGGATGCCGCTTCCCCGGAACGCGATGTACGGATAACCGAGGTCCTTCCATGTAAGCGTGAACGCAAGCTGCGGATAGCTCCAGATCGTCGTGCCATAAGAATTGCCCGTGCTGCCCTCTGCACCGATCAGATCGGCGTACTGTTTTTTAAACCCAGCGCTGCGCAGGTTGTAGCCTTCGCCATACTCAAGCTGAAGCGTAATGGATGCAGCGCCGTCGGCTGTCGTGCCGCCGTTACCATCCACTGTCGTCGTACACATGACCGGTTCGGTGCGCAGCTGCCACATGTCGCCGATCTCACCCTCGCCTACGGAGTTCTCCGATGCTTCCCTGCTGGTTCTGCCGTAATAGTGAGTAGTATCCGTATCGATATTGAACTCTTCTTTCCCGCTCAGACTGGCGATCGCCTTGCTGTTTGCACCAGCGGTCAGCGTCATGTGCGGGACGCGTTCAAGGGTCAATTTGTTCGTCAGGATTGCGGGCTTGTCCGCCTCTTTTGCCGTAATCGTCAGGCTGGGATGCTCCCCCCATGCGCAACTCTCATCGAGATAGAGTTCCCCCACACAGCTGAGTGTTCCGTCAATCCAGTTCTCACCGCCTATTACGCGTACATTCGCCGCACACGGGAGAGAAATGTCGCTGCCCTGATAGCCGCGCAGTTCCATTTCAAGCCTGCCGGATTCAACATGGAAGTATGCCGACCATCCATCAAACTCGAAAGAAGTGTGTCCAGCCTCAACCGCATAATCTATACCATCGACAGTCAGCTTTCCGTCTGGCAGCCAGCGGGCAACCGCATTGATTTCCTTCATATCCTCCGTAACGGTTAGGGACTCGCCTGCTGCGATCATGCCGATCTGTTGATACCTTCCGTTCTGGTCGCGGTAATAGCAGCGCCACTGCGTAAACCGAAGGCCATCCGGAGTCTCGGAGGGTTCTGGAAGGACATAGGAAGAGCCGATTTTCGCAGAACTGATCTCCTGACTGTAATCCACATAATTATACAGTTTAACCGGGACACTCCCTGTTTCCAGCCACTGCGCGTAAAGCTTTTTGACATTACCGGGAATCCCTCTGTTGAACGCGTAGCTGGTTCCCGTGCCGTCCGGCTGTGTGTTCCAGCTGAACAGCTGCGAACCATCCGTTGCATCCCAGCGTTCACTGTAGTTTCCGTAAGACCCTATGACCTTTTTGCCGTATTTACCGCCGTTATCAAACAGCTTACCGTTGGCATAAAAGACAAGGCGATACTCTCCATCTGCCACAGCGCAGAGCGTTGTGCCGCTCTGAATGCCGTTTTCCTTCTCTGTGATGCTCTCCCCCGGCAAGAACTGTTGGCTATCCTTCGTTTCAGATGCCTTGCCGTCCTCGGTATACCAGTACAGCAGATCACCGTAGCTGGCATAATTCTCAAACTGCAGTTCCGGAACCGCTGCTGTGCCATTCTGGTAATCTACAAATACAACACGTTCCCTCCTTGTTTTGAAGAAATGCGCAGGATCCAATTTCGTCTCATTCTTCAGTTCACCGCTGACACGGAAGGCAAGGAAGGACACATAGCCAGTCGGCACCCATTCCAGTTCAATCGTGCAGTCCCTTTCTGGGACAGACACTTCATAGGTGCTGCCAGCCACACTGCCAACAACATTATGATAGCCGGAGCACCAATAGCCCGGATAGGTAAATCCAATCGTGTGGTAGCTTGTCATTTGTCCGGCTTCGACCTGTTTGCTGACCTGCGTTCCACCGTCCGTTGTCGTCGCACCTCCGCCCTTTACGGTCAGTGTGCTCATATGCGGGTGGATATACAGGTCGCTGATCGCGGCGGGCATGTCCGAAGGATCGAGCGTAATTTCAGCTGTTTCTCCGTTCAGAACGCCGGAATAGCTGCAAGCAGCTGTGCCCAATTCAAGGGCTGTTCCATCCGCAAATACATTTTTACCTGCGCCTGCGTGGAACTCCATATGCGGCGCGCGGCTGTTTATCACGCGGACTGCCATGACTGCGGGCGCACCCTCACCGGCGAAAGCCCGAAGTGACGCATGGCTGTCGTCGCTGCACGCGGTTACAAGTTCCAGTCCATCGATACATGCGATTGCGGGTTTTCCCGCTGCCGCTGTGATCGTGTTTTCACCAAATCCAACTCTCAGCTGTGTATACGCAGGCAGGCTGATCGCCGATCCCTGATATCCGTACAGCTGCACGATAAATAGCCCCTCATATGGATAATACCGTACGCTCCAGTTTTCTCCGAAAAAGCTGCTGGTTCTATTGGAAAGCGAGAAGCTTCTACCTCCGATCACAAGCGGCTCCGCCGGAAGCCAATAGGCGTTGAGTCTGCATTCAGCTGCATCTGCCGGGATCGTGATGGTCTGGCCGGACAGATGCTTGCTCTCACGGATTCTTCTTCCATCCGCATAGATGAAATCCACATCCCAATACGGCTGTTCCTGTCCGTACAACGCCCCCAACTCCGGTAGTTGGATCTGGCTGCCGCGCGGAAGCCATTTTTCCTCCTCATAGCCGGTTGCACCGGCGTAGAATCTGACGTGCACACTGTTTTCCGGATCTGCCCACTGTGCGTAGAGGCGGACAAGGCTGGTGTGCGCCGCCGGGACTTCTTCGCCGTCCGCCGCATAGCTTGTGCCGGAGCCGTCGGGCTCAGTGTTCCAGCCGGTCAGGACTTTCCCGTTCTGGGAGCCTCTCCTCATCGTCCGGCGGGCATTGCTGTCCTCCACAACGGCCATGCCGTTCGGGAATGTCTCACCGTTTGCGTAGAAGACGATGCCCGTTGTGCTGCTTGTATACCGGCCATAATAGCCCACGCCTGCTGTCAGCGCAGTCTGCTCCTGTCCGGGCAGAAGATAGGTGTACCCGTTTTCGGTTTTCCGCTCCCAGCAGAGGAACTCATAGGTCACCGACGTCTGCCCGTACTCGTTGGTATATCCGGCCTGCTCCGGCGCTTTCCATCCGTCCGCCGCCGCGTCAACGACCTTTACCTCTGTGAAGTTCGTTGCGTTTACATAGAACACGGCAGGAACCTCCGCGTTGCAGTCCTCCCAGAACGCTGTCAGCTCCAGATCGCGGTCTGCGTTGAACAGCGCCCCATACCAGTTGCCGTTTTCGTCCTTATAGAATCTGACATACTTTTTTGCCTGCGTGAAAAGGTTGGTAAGGTCGACAAGGCCGTATTGATTCACCGTCCGTGTGACTGTCTGCGTTTTTGCCTCGTCGCTGTAGACCGTGATCGTGACACGCATCGGCTCGCCTGTCGTGACGCGCACAACGACACCATCCTGCCGTTCCTCGTTCACGCTGCATACGCTTCCGTCGTATCTGAACGAACCTGCCGTATATGCTGGGCCGTTCAGACCGTCCAGCGTGATGTTCCGTCCGCTCAGGGTCAGTCCCTTGTCTGTCCGAACAGCGGGCTTGCCGCTGACGGTGAGCGAACTGCCGTTTGCCTGTTCCTGAAGCGTCAGCCACAAATAACCGCTGGCTCTGACCGCAGGCCCGGCCTCGTTTGTGATCTTGTTCTGCCCGGTGTAGTTGAGGATCGCGATCACGTCTGCTGTCTCCCCTGCGTTATACGGCGCGCTGAATGAGATCGCGCCCCCCGTATAGCCGTTCAGGTCAACGCAGAGGGTCGGCAGGCCGTCGCCGTTTTTGGTGAGCACCGCGCCCCATCCGCTGCCGGAGACATGCGGGTACTGTTCGCTGAGATAATAGCGCTGCCCGTTGACGACCAGATAATGGGAGACATCCCGCATGACGAGCTTCGTCACGAGGTCGCCTGTTTTCGTTTCGTTTGCCTCGCAGCGTCCGTCGTTATAGACGAAGCCGTTCGCAGCCGCATATGCCGCGGCGGCTCCGCCGTCGAGGGTGATGCCGCCGCTGAAAATCTGCAGACAGCCATCCGTCTGAACGGCGGGCTGGCCGCTGACGGTGAGGGATGCCGTCCGGCTGTAGCGTTCAATGGTCAGAGCGGTATAGCCTTCCGCGGTGATGCCTGCGCCGGACTGCGCCGTGACGGTGTTGGTTCCGCTTATGCTGACCAGCGCGTAGACCTGCTTGGCTGTTCCGACACCGGTTGGATCGGAAATTCTGATCGGCCCGCCTTTATAATCGTTCAGGGCCAGCACGAGCAGCGGCTCGTTGTCGCCGTTCAGGAACGCATAGGCTTCCCAGCCGTCTCCGGTCACGGTTCCTGTGCCGATGGTGCGGGTTTCGCCATTGATGGTGAGGGTGTGCGTACCGGGGTTGGGGGCGGTGGTCTGCGGTTGGGTGGAATCTTCGGTGGGTTGGGCAGTTTGCTGGGGCTGGGCGTCGGCGGCGGGCTGGGCCGCAGTTCCTGCGGCGGAGGCCGGGAAGACGGCGCAGAGCAGCATAATGATCGCCAGATTCAGCGCCAGCAGGCGCTTGAGTTGTGTTTTCATGTCAATACTCCTCTCTCTTTTGCGCATGGATGAGAAAAAGGGCCGCTGCGCGGGGCAGCGACCCTTTTTTATCTAGCTTCAGCGCCCCTGATAATATCTGTAGAGGAAAGTCACGATCTGTGCGCGGGTGCAGGAAGCGTCCGGGCTGAAGGTCGTGTCGCTGGTGCCGGTGGTGATGCGGTTGTCATAAGCCCAGAGGATGGCGTCGTAGTTATAAGCCGTAGTCTTAACATCCGTGAAGGGGTTAAACGTATTGGGCTTGGATGCGGAGGCTGCGCGGTAGAGGAACGTTGCAACCTGTCCGCGGCTTACTGTGACGTCGGGGCCGAAGGTGGTAGCCGTGAGGCCGGTGGTGATGCCCTGCTCAACTGCCCAGAGAACTGCGTTGTAATAGTAATCGCGGGAGTCCACATCCGTGAACGCGCATGTGCGATATCTGGGCATCGGGGAACCGGCTGCACGCCAGAGGAAGGTGACAGTCTGTGCACGGGTGCAGACGGCGTCGGGAGAGAAGGTGTAGCGGCCCGTGCCGGAGGCAATGCCGTTTTCTGCGGCCCACTTGACTGCGTCGTAGAAGTAGTCGAAGCGGCTCACATCATGGAAGTTGAAGCTGCCGGAGTTGCCGTCGATCACGCCGGGGATATAATCCGTGCCGTCGTCAACATAGGGAATCAGCTTGCCGGTGAGCGTCGTATAGTTGTGCGTGTCAGTCGGGGTGAAAGTCCATGCGTATTCCTTGCCATCCTTAAGCACAGTCGTGAGGGGCAGATCCCATGCGATGGTACCGGCCGGGCGAATCGTGCCGACAGTCAGCTTGGTGTCAGCAAGGGTCTTGCCGCTCGTCTCGATCTTGGTGTAGGCGGGCGTGCCGGCCGGGGTCGCCTTGGTGATGGTGAAGGTCGCAGTCTTGTAACCGTAGCTGCTTGCATCGGAGTAGGTCGCAGTGACGGTGTAGGTGCCGACAGTCAGCGGGAGGCCAGCTGCGTCGAGCGTTGCACCGGTCGCTACATCGGGGGCGTAGGTATAGCGCATGCCGCTGGAGTGACCTGCAATGGTTGCCTTTTCGTACTTGATGCCGGAGCCGGTGTAGACAGCGGAGCCGGATTCAAAGACGATGCGGTTGGAGACGTTGGTCTTGTCATAGGCCTGGATCTTCAGATCATAGGTGCCGGCTTTGTAGTTGCTGGAGACCGGCGTGACAGTCACGTTGAAAGTTGCTTCGCCGGTTCCGCCGTTCAGCTGGTAGGTGATCACGTTTTCGCCATCGACCACAGCGGGCGCCTGCGTGAAGATCGCGTCGCCGCCAGCGGCGGTGAGTGCGATGGAGAAGCCAGTCTCCGTCTCGTCGGCGAGGAAGAAGTTGGACGGGAGCGTGCTGGTCTTCACCTCAGTCTCGGTGCAGAGGCTCGAGATGGTGTAGACGCTCAGGTTCAGGTCAGCCTTTGCAATCGTGAAGGTCGTGTTCGCCGAGCCGGTGAAGTTGCCCTTACCGGTGACGGTGACGGTGGCAGTACCAGCGTTGACGTTGGAGGCGTAAGAAACGGTGTAATCCTTATCTGCCTCAAGCGTTCTGCCGCTGATCGCAACGGTCACTTCCGGAGTATGTGCCTCGGTGTTATAGGTCACGTCAGCGATAGGCGCGAACGTGCAGCCGGAAATTTCCGCAGAATTGATAGTGAAGGTCTTTTCCGTCAAGCCCGTGAAGTGATCGCCTATACCGGTGATGATGATCTTCGCAGTACCGGCGTTGATGTTGTTCTCATAGGAAACCGTGTAGTCGTTGCCAGCTGTCAGCGTAGCGCTGTTGAAGGAAACGGTAACTTCAGGCTTCCATTCCTTGCCAGTGTAGCCATAGGGGCCGGCATCATAGGTGATCGCAGCGCTGGAGATGTCCGCCTTGGCAATCTCGAAGGACTTTGTGACTGTGCCGGTGTAGTTGCCCGTGCCGGTGACGGTAACGGGATAGCTGCCCGGCTCAGTGCCGGTCAGGTCGGAAACGGTATAGTCCGTGCCGACGGTCAGGGTCTTGCCGTTAACTGTGACGGTCACAGTCTGGGTCAGTTCATTGCCGGTGTAGGTCAGTTCCTTATCAAAGGCAACGTCCTTGGCTTCGATCTCGCGCGGTTCGACCGTGAAGGTCGCTTCTGCGGTGTAGATCGTGCTCTCGCTCTCGCAGGATGCGGTGACTTTGTAGGTGCCTGCGTCGAACGGCTGCGCGGTGGTGAGCACCTCATGGTTGTCCTCGTCGAAGAACTTGAACGTGACGTCGCCTGCACCTGCCGGTTTGGACTCGCCGACGCTGGGGGTAACAGTATCGCCGTAGGTGACGGTAGCAGGAACGTCGATCTTGAGCGTATCCGCGTCGGTGTTCTTGTCAATGATCTTGATGGTGAGCGTACCGGACGCCTCGTTATAATTCGCCGAAGAGAATTTCAATGTAGCCGTGTCAGACGCGTTATTAGCAGCATCTGTCTTATCCGTATCTCTCAGCATAAACGTGACAGAACGCATGTCATCGCTTGGTAAGTAACCTGTAATCAGGCTATTTCCCGCGTGAGTAACCTCAATTTTAATGCCGTCCTGCGTCAGACCGAAATCAGCCGGAGTAACCGTGACTTCCTTTGTACCGAAGAGCACGGATTTTTCTGCGTCCGTCGGCGCGAGGTCACCCTTGTTGATCTTCCAAGTGTGCTCGCGCGTGAGAACATTGTCCTCGTTGAATTTGTAATTGGCCGGGTCTACCAGTTCAAGCGATGCAGAGGCCGTATATTCACCGACGGCCTGCGCCTCAGTGTCACCAGTATACTCCTTAACTTTGACGATACCAACAAGATCCTCATCAATTTTCAGCTCGACAGAATGGCTTTTCCCGTCATAGGTGAACTCGTTGGCACTCCATGTGTTAAGCTTATCGGTAATGTCGATTTCCTTCTGCGCGACAGTCACGGTGACCTTGCCGGTAACAGTGGCGTAGAGGTCCGTGTTGGTGGGCGTGAAGACTACATCAAATTCATTCACGCCAGCATTGTCGACCGTGGTTTCTGCATTGTACTTATTCGACCATGCGAACGTGCCCTCAACAGGCTTGCCGTTAAAGGTTGCAGTGCCGGTCGGAATGAGCGTGGAGAGCAGATCGCCGTAGGTGGCGTTGATCGGATTCGGCGTGATCGTCGGGGCATCCTTATCCGCAGTCGTAGCCGTTACAACAGCTACGTTTCCAACGATATCAACCGTCTGCTCTTCGCCGCCGTTGACCGTAACCGCCAGCGTCTGTGCATTAAGCACATGGTTCTTGTCTGCCTTCAGAACAATCGAGATACTGTAAGTTGTGCCAGCCTTGAATCTCTCTTCCTCAAGCTGATTGCCATCTTCATCAAAGCAGGTGGCACTCACAGACAGACCAGATGTCGCCGTCTCTACTGTCAGGCCAGAGACCAGCTGTCCCTTGGCAAAGTTGCTGATGGCTACCACGGGCGCGGTGATCTCCTGCTTGGTGATCGTGAAGGTTGCGTTCTGAACAGTCACGCTCTCATCGATTCTGCAGTTGTCTCCATTCGGCTCGGCAGTGACAGTATAGGTACCGGCATCTGCTGCAGCAACATTCAGTTCATTGCCGTTGTTGACAACGAAGCCAGCAGCGTCGTTGCCTTCTACATCCTTCACCTTGAAGGTGACGAAGCTGGTGATATCCTTATTAGAAGTAGACGTTGCACCCATGGTGAGCACTTCGTCGCTACCGTATGCGACTTCAGTCGGGTCAATAGTGGTAGCACCAATGGTTGGATTCTGTCCACCAGTAACCGTCAGAGCAAGCTTTTTTGAGAAATCTACATTTTCGACTTCTTCATCCTTGGTTTCACCATCTTTAATATGGTTGAAATAGTTCTCGCCTTCAAACCCAAACGAGTAACTGCCGTTTTCTACGTTCGTCTTTGCCTTGAGCAGCAAATAGCCAATCGTTTGCTGTTCACCGGATGCCAGCACCGGCTGATTCGCTGTTTTCTCGCAGGTACCTGCAAAAACAGCCAGTCCGGCAGTTCCTGTATTATTTTGCATTGTCCAGCCCTTCAGACCGCCCTTTGTAGATGAAGGCATAGCGTCTGGACCAACCGTACCGCTGTCATCGTCATTTTCAAATGTGTAGGTGTACGTCTCAAAAGCGTCCACATTATAAGTAAATCTAAATTTAAACCCAGACAAGCGAAGCGGGTCGGAAGAGGGGTTCGTTACGGAAATCTTAATTGCAAACGTATTACCTGCTGCAATTTCCGTAATAGCATCGCCCTCAACTGGGTACTTCGATGTGTTTTTTTCCGTGAAAGTAACTGCTTCCAACTGAGCAGTCGGAGTCGGTTCAAATACGATTGCAGAAACTGGTGTTGCAAAAAGAGATACCAGCACGCAAACCGTAAGAACGATTGCTAATAATTTTTTCTTCATGTTTTTCTACCTCTCAGTCAAACGAACTTATGTTCTCTGCGACATACTGAAGAATCAACAATGCGTCGGTTGTTTTGATCACGCCATCCTTGTCAACGTCAGCAGCCACAAACTCGTTTCCTTCCAATGTAATTGTTTCTGATACATGCTGCAACACCAGCAGTGCGTCAGTCGTTTTAATCTTTCCATCGCCATCCACATCGCCCAGAACGACATCCGGCTTCTCGCCGTACTTGAACGATGCGACCTTCTTGAGCGCCTCGTCGGTCGTGCTGATGTAGATGTTGTATGTACCTACCTTCAGCGCTTTAGGCTTCAGTGTGAATTTCACTGCGCCGTTTGCGATGCTCATCTGGTCGATGTACTGGATGTTCCCGTCTGTGGGGACGAGGCTGTCGCCTTCGAGAAGCAGCACAAGTGAATACTCGCCGGTCAGGCCGCTGCAGTTCAACTCAAACTCGTTCGCGTCTGCGTAGAAGCTGCCATTCTTTGTGCCGTTCAGCACCGTCAGGGGCCCCGTCACATTGTAAACGCCAAGGACTGTGTCTTCTGCGAATGCGGCGGCGGTGAGCATGGCGAGCATCAGCACCGCAAGCAAAAGCGCAAGCATTCTTCTTTTCATGCCGCTTCCTCCATCGTCATAAATTTATCTGCATACCGCAGCAGAATCGCCGCGATCTGTGCACGGGACGCGTTGGCTTCCGGCGCGATGCGGCTGCCGCCGACGCCGGAAACAAGTTCGTGGTAAACCGCCCACCATGTCGCATCCTTCGCCCAGGAGGCGATGGTTCCGCTGTCGGTGAAGGTCTGCTCATAAACGCCGGTCAGCATCTGTTCCGAGCCGCTCTGGCCGCCGTTCAGACGGAAGAGAATGGCCATGGCCTGCTGGCGCGTGATAGGCGCGTCGGGGCCGAAGCGTGTATCGGACAGGCCGTTCACATAGCCCTTCTCCACGGCCCAACTCAGCGCGTCCTGATACCAGCTGGTGCTGGCGTCGGCAAACGAGGCCGCCTTGGCTGCGGCGGGCTTGCCGCACATGCGCCAGAGCATGAGGACGAACTGCGCACGGGTCACGGGGGTGTCGGGTCGGAAGGTGCCGTCGGAATAGCCGGTGACAAGGCCCATTTCCGCTGCCCGCTCGACCGAGTCAAACGCCCAGTGCGTGCTGGTCACGTCGCGGAAGGAGCCGGACTTGACTTCCTCCTGCGCGCCATCCGCAGGCTTTTCCTCATCCTCGGGCTTGTCTTCATCCTCAGATTTCTTATCATCCTCGGACTTCTTATCGTCCGTGCCCGGCTTTTCGGCGTCAGAGCCGGAACCGCTGCCGCTGTCGGAGCCGCTGCCCTGCACGATCAGCGCCGGGAGCGAATAGGAAAGCGAAAGCGCCTTGCCGTCAATGTCAGAAAGGAGCGCATCGGCGAGGGTCAGCTTCGCGTCGCCCGCAGCCTTGACACGGAAGGTGAACACAACAAGGCTGCCGTCGGTCTTGACGGTCTTGGTGCCCGCCGCCGCGATAATCGCGCCGATACCGTCGCGCGTGGCATGCGTATTGTTTGCAGAGAGCATGTCGCCGATCAGTTCACCGTTTTCAACGCCGGTGCATTCAACAACGGAATCGTCATAGCCCAGCTTGATCTGCACAGCACACAGGCCTGTGTTGCCGGACAAGTCAACCGTAACGGTAAAGGTCTGCCCAACCTCCGGAAGCTTGTCCGGGGCCGTGAACTTCAGCGTCGCACCTGCGGCGCAGGCAAGCGGCACCAGCAGCTGCACGGCCAGCAGCAGTGCGATACCAATGGCCAGTATTCGGTTGCGTTTCATTCTTCGCATTCCTCCCTTGTCTCGGTCTGGCTTTCTGTCAGATCCAAAACTGTAACAAAATGTCACAGTGGCCTACACTACCCCTAGTATTAGTACAATAATTATATACGAAGTGATCTGCAAATGCAAGATGCTGTCTGCTTAATTTACAGAGAATTTGTAAAATCTTTCTTTATTTTGCGGTGCCCGCCTCCCCTTTTTTCAAAGGCGGCTGCGGGCAATCACCCGTGGCGGTAGATTTTTTTGTCCAGTGCAAAGATACGGTTGGAAAAGCTTCCGACGGGCAGATCCTGAAGCGCTTCAGCGTAAATTTCCATACGGCTGTCGATCAGGTCGATCTCAGAGAGCAGTTCTGCCTCGGCGCACATCGGGCGCACGGCCGCGCCGAACTCCGGCTCGCCGTGGTGCGAAAGGATCATGTGCTGTAAAAGCAGACTTTTTTCCTCCGGGATGCCGAGTTCCTGCGCACACTGCTGCACCTCCTGCGCGCCCATCACCAGATGGCCGATCAGCTGGCCGGACAGCGAATAATCTGTGACCAGCCCAAGGCCGGAGAATGTAAATTCCTTTTCCTTTGCGAAATCATGCAGCAGCGTCCCCGTCAGCAGCAGACTCCGGTCGATGATCTCGCCGTAAAGTCCGGACAGAAAATCTGCCAGCCGCAGCATATTGGACGTGTGCATGAGAAGCCCGGACAGGAAGCTGTGATGGACGCTTTTGGCCGCCGGAATGGAGCGGAACGCGTCCAGATGCCGCGCGAGCATCGCACGGGCGACGGACTGATAATCCGTATCCTCCATGGAGTCGATCATGCGCTCAATCTCCGCGACACGCGCATCCGTGTCAATCGGGGCGGTTGGCACGAGAGTGGAAAGGTCATACTGGTCGTTCCCGTCCGCCATGCGGATGCGGCCCGCCGTCAGCTGCGGTGCGCCCTTGAATTCCGATACCTGCCCCCGAATCTTGACGACGCGGCCGATATCCTCTGGTCGCGCACCGATGGGGCCGGAGTAGTCCCAGACCTTCAGATCGATCACACCGGATCGGTCTGCCAGAACGCCGGATAAAAACGGCTTCCCCGCCGCCGTCGTCTTCAAAAATGCGTCTTTCAGGACATAGAACCCCTCTACATCGTCGCCGGTGTGCATCTCGGCGATCAGCTTGTTGTATTCCATCGTTTGCTCCCTCGCTGTCTTTCAGATGCGATTTATTATAGCAGTCTTTCTGCCGGTCTGCAATCATACAAATGAAAAACCAGCGTCTGTGAACAATTCATAAAATCTGTGCGAAAGCGGGCGCACGGGCGGCACGCCCAGTTGTTTTTTGTCGCTTTTCGTGATATACTGAGACAAAATCGGAGATCAGGAGGAACAGCAGGTGGCTGATTTTTCAAAGTTTCGCACGGCGGTCAGCGGTTTTAACCGCACCGACGTTGTCAATTATATCGAATCGACGTCCATTGAGCACCAGAAGGCCCTGCGCAAGCTGACTGACGAGCGCGATAAGCTTGCCGCTGAAAATGCGCGCCTTCAGGTCGAACTGGCAGGTCTGCAGAAGCGTCTGGAGCAGGCACAGGCGGACAACGACGCGCTTTCCGGGCAGGTGAACGCGCTCGCGCAGGAAGGCTCTGATCTGGCGGAGCAGTTGAAAAAGGCCGAAGAGGCGCAACAGGAACTGCTGACGCGCCCCGACCCGCAGCCGTCGGAGCCGGTGCCGCAGCCGGAAGAGCCGGAAACAGAAAATGAGCCGGATGAACCGGTGCAGGAACCGTCGCTTACCGAAAAAGAGTTGACCGCCTACCGCCGCGCCGAGCAAACCGAACGCAACGCGGCTGTGCGCGCCCGGCGCATCTATGCGCAACTGTCGAATCTCTGCGAGGACGCCCGTACCCGTTATATGGATTCCGGCGAGGAGATTGCCGCGCTGGCAGCCGACCTGTCCACCGGCCTTTCCCGGCTTCAGGACGCGTTCGCTGAGGTACAGGTGATCTTCGACGACGCACAGAACGCCTTCGACGATATGCAGCTGCCGGAGACAGCCGCGGAGGAGCCGGAAGAATAAAAGGCTCCCCTGAAAGGGAACTGGCGCAAAGCGCCTGATGGATTGCAGCAGGCAGGGGCGAAAAGCATAGACCGATGCACCCCCGTGTGCACCACCAAATTTCATTGTAGGGGCCGATGCCTACATCGGCCCGCGCAGATTGCACCGGTTTTACGGGAATTCTCGGCGAATTCGTTATATTTTTTGGGCCGACAGAGTCGTCGGCCCCTACAGCGCCCCCCGCTCTCTCCTGTAGGGGCGGACGACTCTGTCCGCCCGCAGAATGTACCGGTTTTACGGAAATCTGCGGCAAAGTCGCAACTTCCCAGCGGGCCGATGTGGGCATCGGCCCCTACAGGACTGCCGCAAATCCGTACTGCCCTATAAATCCGCAAAGTCTTTATGCACCCTGACTCTTCCCTCCCACGGGAAGATTTTTTTACCTGGAGGTATCTATGAAACTGGTATCCTGGAATGTCAACGGTCTGCGGGCGTGTCTCGGCAAGGGCTTTCTTGACTACTGCACGCAGGAAAACGCCGATGTGATCTGCCTGCAGGAGACAAAGCTTCAGCCGGAGCAGGCGGTCTTTGAACTGCATGGCTATCACCGCTATTTTTATTCTGCCGAGAAAAAGGGCTATTCCGGCACGGCGATTCTGACAAAGCAGGCCCCGCTTTCTGTTCGGTATGGACTCGGACTCGACGAGCATGACCATGAGGGGCGGCTCATCACTGCGGAATACCCAGAATTTTATCTTGTCTGCTGCTATACGCCCAATTCTCAGGATGGATTGAAGCGCCTCGATTACCGCATGCAGTGGGAGGACGCGCTGCACGCATATCTGCTGCGGCTGGACGCGGAAAAGCCGGTTGTTTACTGCGGCGATCTGAACGTTGCACATGAAGAGATCGACATTAAAAACCCGAAAGCAAACCGGCAGAACGCAGGGTTTTCCGACGAGGAGCGCGCAAAGATGACGCGGCTTCTGTCCTCTGGCTTTGCCGACACGTTCCGCCGCCTGCACCCGGATCTGGCGGGCGTATACTCGTGGTGGAGTTACCGCTTCCATGCGCGCGAAAATAACGCAGGCTGGCGTATTGACTATTTTATTGTCTCCGAACGGCTGCTGCCGCGCGTGGTTTCATCGGAAATCCGCACGGACGTGCTCGGCAGCGACCACTGCCCGGTCGTGCTGGAACTGTCCGTATGACGCAGGAGGAATTTACCGCCCGCTATATGCCGCAGTTCAGTGAGCAGCAGAAGGCCGCTGTCATGGAGACGGAGGGGCCGGTTCTGCTGCTGGCCGTGCCCGGAAGCGGAAAGACGACAGTGCTGGTGACGCGGCTCGGCTATATGGCGCTGTGCTGCGGCATCGACCCGGCACGCATTCTGGCCGTGACCTACACCGTCGCTGCTACGCGGGAACTTCGCGCACGCTTTACCGCACGTTTCCCGGACCTTGCCGGGCGAACGCCGGAATTCCGCACGATCAACGGGCTGTCAGCCAAAATCATTGAGGCCTGCGGACGGCAGCGCGGCCCAGCCTTTGAACTGCTGGAGAACGCCGGAGAACTGGCCTCACTGGTCGGGCGCATCTATCAGGAACTGAACGGCGAATATCCCACTGACAGTACCATCCGCGAGGTGCGCACGGCGATCACCTATTGTAAGAATATGATGCTAAGCACGGACGAAATCGCCGCGCAGGACTTCAGCTTGCCGCACTTTGCCGAACTCTACGCGCGCTACTGTGCCGCGCTGCGCGAAGCGCGGCAGATGGATTACGACGATCAGATGGCCTACGCGCTGGCGATTCTCAGAAAGCGGCCCGAAATTCTGGCAGAATTTCAGGAACACTATCCCTATCTCTGCGTGGACGAATCGCAGGATACATCCCGCGTGCAGCATGCGATCATTGAACTGCTGGCGCAAAAGACCGGGAATCTCTTCATGGTCGGCGACGAGGACCAGAGCATCTATGGCTTCCGCGCGGCCTATCCGGAGGCGTTGCTGCGCTTTTCTGCGGTCTGGCCGGGCGCGAAGACGCTGCTGCTGGAGGACAATTACCGCTCTACGCCGGAAATTCTGCGGCTGGCAGGCATGTTTATTGAGGGAAACCGGGAGCGCTATTCCAAGACCATCCGCGCAACAAGGGCGAAGGGCCGCCGGGTGCATCTTGCGCACGCAGCCTCGCGGCAGGCGCAGTACCGGTATCTGCTGGCGCTGGCTGGGGAGCAGGGCGCGCCGTTTTCCGTTTTGTACCGCAACAACGATAGCGCCCTTCCGCTGATCGACGCGCTGGAGCGCGCCGGACTTCCATACCACTGCCGCAGCTTTGACGACACTTTTTTTACCCACCGCATTGTCTGCGACGTGCAGGACATTCTGCGCTTCGCCGCAACGCCGGACGACGCGGAACGCTTTCTGCGCATTTATTATAAATTCGGTGCCCTGATCTCCAAGGAGGCGGCGCAGGCCGCCTGCATACAGAGCGGACGTACAAACACGCCGATTCTGGACTGCCTGCTGGCGCAGGCAGGATTATCGGATGAGGGGCTTGAACGCGTGCGGCGTTTAAAGGCGGGGTTCGAGGCACTGGAAACGCTGCCCGGAGAAGCGCTGATGCGCACGATCTGGGGCCCGCTGGGCTACGGCGGTTTTGTGACCGAACGGCGGCTCGATCCCGGAAAATATTTCATTCTGCAGATGCTTGCCGCGCGGGAGCCGTCGGCGGAGGCGTTTCTGGCCCGGCTGGACACGCTGCGGCAAACCATCCGCGTACATACGGACGCGCCGGATGCACGCTTGACGCTTTCAACGATCCATTCAAGCAAGGGGCTGGAATATGAACGGGTGTATCTGCTGGATATCCACGACGGCGTGCTCCCGTCCCGGCCGGACGCGGCAGACGGAACGGCGGACGAGCGTCGGGAGTACGAAGAAGACCGCAGGCTTTTCTACGTCGCCATGACGCGGGCAAAGGACGAGTTGACACTGTTCGATTACCCGGATGCACCATCCGCGTTTATCAGGGAGGCGCAGGGCTATCTGCCTGTTCCGGTGCGCGCAAAGGACGATTTCGCTGCCATCGTGCCGGAAAACGCCTGTGGTCTGCGTTATCGCCACGAAACGCACGGCGAGGGACGCATTCTGGCGCAGTGCGAAGACGAGATGCTCCTTGCATTTCCGGACGGTGACAGGCTCATGCGTGCGGGACAGATGCTGCTTGAGCAAAGCCGCGCGGAGGTCTGGCAGGCGCCGGGAGCACCTGCCGCAGCACAGACAACGCCGAACGCGCAGACGCTCGGGCCGGGGAGCGTCATCCGGCATAAAAAATACGGCATGGGCCGTATCGTATCCATAGACGGCCCGTTTGCCGATATCCGGTTTGAAGGCGAAACAGCAGCACGCCGGTTCAATCTGGCACACTCTCTGCGCAGCGGCTTCCTGTTCGCCGCGCGCTGAGGACGCGAAAAGCCGCCGGCATGCGCTGCCGGCGGCTTTCCTTGAGAGAAAAAGAGAAAAGAGAGGAGAAATGGATGAATGTCTATTTGAAAGGCTGCTGTTGTCTCTCCGCGGAACTTTCCGTGAAGCAGCTTCCTTATGCTCCAAGGATACCGGATTTTGCCCGGTTTGTGGTGAACAGTTTGTAAACGAAGTATAAAGAAATCCTGAAATTGCAGTGCCGCAACCGGCAGTTGACAGATTTTCAGGCGGACTTGCTGGCATGCAACTGCAAAATCCCGTAGAATAGCGGCATCAACCAGAGGAGGAAACACGCATGATCTTTGCAGACAAATTGATCGCCCTGCGGAAAAAGGCGGGCTGGTCGCAGGAGGAACTTGCGCAGCAGCTGAACGTCTCGCGGCAGTCCGTATCCAAATGGGAGGGCGCGCAGTCCGTTCCAGACCTCGACAAGATCGTCCAGCTGAGCCGCGTTTTCGGCGTCAGCACGGATTACTTATTAAAGGATGAACTGGAAGAGCAGGAGCCTGCGTCCAGCCTTCCCGAGCAGCCGCAGCGCCGCCGCGTGAGCATGGAGGAGGCCTCGCGCTATCTGGAACTGCGCCGCGCCGCCGCGCCAAGGCTGGCGTTGGCCACGTTTTTGTGCGTGATCTCGCCCATTGCGCTGATCCTGCTCGGCGGGCTGAGCGAATACACCGCCCGCGTTACGGAAAACGCGGCGGCGGGCATCGGCATGAGCGCGCTGATCATTCTGGTCGCCGCCGCAGTCGGCATTTTCCTGTCCAGCGGCGCGCAGGTCAGGGAATTTGCGTTTCTGGAAACCGAGCCGTTTGAGACGGAATACGGCGTAAGCGGCATGGTCAGGCAGCGCCAGCAGGACTTCCAGCCCACGGCGAACCGTCTGAACATGATCGGCACGATCCTGTGCATCATGTCCGTCCTGCCGCTGTTTCTGGCGATGTGCCTTTCCGGCTCAGATCTCATGTACATCGGCGCGGTGTGCCTGCTGCTGGGCTTTGTCGCGCTGGCCTGCATCGCGTTCGTCTACGCCGGAACGCAGACCGCCGCGATGGAAAAGCTGCTGGAGGAGGGCGACTACACCCGCCAGAGAAAGTCCAAAAGCCGCCTGATCGGGACGGTCAGTGTCTGCTATTGGCTGATCGTGACTGCTATTTTCATGTTCTACACCTTCGGGCCGTATGGCAACGCGCAGCCCAAATACAGCTGGTTCATCTGGGCAATCGCAGGCATCCTGTACGGCGCCGTAATGGCCGTGCTCCGTCTGGTCGGGCAGAACAGTAAAAAATAAAGCAGGCAGGATAAAACAATTCCGTTGAAAACGTTCTCAACGGAATTGTTCCGGTGCTATTGGTGCAGTCACTGGCTATGCTGCACCCGCAATGCTGTCCGCGCGGCGCTGGTCAGCTTGCCGTGTCGGCCCCAGCCGGATTGACCGACTAAGGAGACATTGTCATAGCCTCCAAGAACTCCAATTTAGGCTGGCATCTGTTTTTTCCGTATAGGACATATAGGATTCTAAATTTCTACAGGCACTGTTTGATATTACGCCTCGACTGCAGCCAACCGGCACATCTATCTTCAGCAGGCCAAACATGCAACCCGGCTGCTGCAGTCGGCATTCTGACACTTACGTTGATAACAGGGCAAAAAGCATCTTGACAGACAAAGCCCGGGCACAGTAAAGTGCCCGGGCTGGTTGTTTATTGGGACAGCGCAAGTGGGTTTGTTCCGTATTTACGCCGTTTCAATTAGGGGTCAATCATGTTTTGGATTCCGTAAAATGTCTTCAACGAGGAAGGCCGTAGCATCGATAAAATCAATATTTGCTATTTTCTCATCCAAGCGCACCCCTATCGATTCAGTGGACAGCAACGAACCACCAGGAGTAGAGTCATACGACATCGTATTTACCGTGGTAAACTGCTTCGTTTTGCTATTGTATGTAAATACTGTCCATAAGGTTCCATCTTTGTTGGAAGGTACATTGTAGGTCATAAGCAACTTAGCACCTATATACACTTTGACTTGTGCGCCGGAATTTGCCAACGCAGTCGAATTAGACGAATATCTATTTGAATAGTCATGTATTGCATATGTATAGATGCCTTCATTGAAGCTATGAATCGTAATAGTCTCAGGACCATAGCTGCTCGTGTCATCGACATCAAGATCAGCCTCAGTTCCATGCACTTTATTTCCATAGTAAACATGGAATTTATCACCATTTTCCGTAGGGCCAACAAGATGCGAATCCAAATCCCATGGGGACTCGCCCCATGTCAGTACAATCCGAATTTCCTCTGACATAACACCGTTAGACACATAGCCATTCTGATTGTCGATAAGCTTGTCCCCAAGAACTTTAATGTTAAACGTAGATGTGACATAACGTTCTTCATCCGTGATTCCTTCACGCTCGTCAACAATCTGAACTGTATAATTACCTGATATTAACATCGGCGTGGTGTATGTGCTTTCTGTCATGTTGATCGTCGCTGCAGCTTCTCCTGCTGTATTCCCGATACCCGGGCGGATATACAAAGTCAGTCCTGAAACACCACGACCCGTTCCTGCATCGATGATCTTGCCTCTTGCCTGACCAAAACCAGCATACTCTTCGGAAATTGCTTCGATGGTGATATTGTAAATAATCTCCGAGTCATCCTCTGTTACTGTGATTGTCTCAGTCACAGGGAAGTAACCTTCTTTGGATACCCTCAATGTATAGGTTCCTGCAGGAACATCAACCAACTTGTACTCGCCATTGCTGTCAGATTTCGCATTTCTAAATTCAGCCTGTGAAATCCAGAGTTCTACTTCTGCACCTTTCAGCGGAACGTTATTCGTCATATCAGTGTCTTCATCCGCAATGGTGATAACACCAGATATGGTTTTACGCCTTTCTATTTCTGCAATTTTGGCATTTACGCATCGGGCATACGCTCTTGCGCCCTTTTCGTTGGGATGTACTGAGTATGCACTCCCAAACCCAGTTTGCTCCAGATCCTCGCTCTTTTTAGGTATGATAATCCTGTTGATCCATTCACTCGAAGAATACGCCTCATGTCCGTCAAATTCGCGCTCGACATCCACAAAGTAAATATTCATTCCACTGCGTTGACGTCCTTCGACAAGTTCTTTTAGTTTGTTGTTGAATTTTGTAACATTTTCATTTACCGTGGTTGCCTCTTCTTCGCTAATCAAAAAGCCTTTACCTGTTTTCTCGAACAGCTTCGGATAGCCAGCAACAATAATTGCAGCTTGATTCCCGGCAGCTTGCTGAATATCGTCATATGTATTTTCAATGTTTCTTGTCCATTGTTCCTCTTTATTCCATATGTCAGCGATTCTCTTGTCAAACGTTTTTTTGAACCAGTTAAAATTCAGATATGAACTACCCATGGCGCAATCCTTAACTATGTCGGCAAAATCGACATCGTTCCCGCCAACCGTTACTGTCACATAATCGACTTCACCGCGGATCTTATTAAAAACGTCTAATTGACAAGGAAGATACTTACAGTCTTTATAAGGAACCGTTCCAACAATTATATTCTTGTAATAGAATTGAAAAATATCTTTTTTAAGTTTTCCCTGCTCCTCTTCTGTTTCCCCTTCTTTTGCTTTAAAATTCACAGTTTCAGCACCAGACGCAGCGGCAAAATACCACTGAATAGGCGCTTCACTTGTTTTTCCAACGTCAACCTTATAATTTGACATTGTGCCTGCTACGCCCGGGATTCTCAGCATTCCCGGCCAACTCCGTGTGGATCTGTGCGCGAGCCAATCCTCATCTTCCACCTTTTCAAACAGGGATTTATCTTGTCCATAGAACTTCTCAATGCCTTCGCCAGAGGAATAGGAATCGCCGAGTGATACCATAATAATGGGATCGCTGCTGCTCTGTACGGTAGCATCGGACAGTCCAGCTGCCTCTTCGGTTAATAAATCAACTGTTTCAGCCATAGACGACTCAGAAACAGTGCTATCGTTGTCAGAACCGTCATCATTATCAGTGGGAGGCATCGCTGCCCCGCTCCACGCGCAAAGTTCTTCGGCCGTCAGATTTTCCAGTGTTGCAGCATCGATCTGTTCCACGATTTTTACAAGCACCCTCGACGCAAAAGGTTTGGTTATGTAAAAACGGTTTGTCTCATCATCGTAACTCGTAAGCCGCTCGGATGTAGATACCAGTATCTCACTGTTCAGATCGTACTCCCAATTAAAAGAGACTGGATCCGCAAAGACTTCTCCGTTCACGACATAAATCAACCAAACAATATTATTGCTTTCGGATAGATAGATCGTCTGGTACATAGGATGCTTGATCGTTGAGTTATCGGAAATCTCTGTTTCCTCAACCTTCTCGCCGTCCATCGTATACATATACGTTATGGGATATTCCGTAAATCCTTTTTCTTCTAAATTGGACTTTACATCCGCCTCTGTCAATACATCATCCGACTTTTTGGCATCAATGATGTCTATCAATTCGGCGTTTTCCTTATAAAAGTCTTCAGCATCCGACGGATCAGGATCCGGTTCAGGGTCCGGTTTTGGGTCGGGATCGGGCGTAGGATCGGGATCCGGGGTAGGATTAGGTGCGGGCGGGAGGACGGTACCGGTGCTGGATGCGGGCTTGGATGCGGGAGTAGACGCGCCTGCAATGTTCTTGCAGAACCGGGCGAGGATGGCCGCTACCTGTGCGCGGGTTGCGCTGCCCTTCGGATCAAGCTTGCTGCCGGAGCCGTTGATCAGTCCCTCTGCGCTTGCCCATTTCATGGCTGTGAGCGCATAGCTGCCGACCGTACCGGCATCTGCAAATCTGCTGATCTCGGCAGAAGCTGTTACGGCGTAGCCGCAGAAAGTGGCATAGCGGTACAGAATTGCCGCCAGCTGCTCACGCGTGATTGCATTATCCGGGCCGAACGTGCCGTCCGCATAGCCGCTGACGATCTTGTTTTCTTCCGCCCATGTGATTGCCTTCTCGTAGTACTTCCCTGCCGCCACGTCGCCAAACGGGCATACGCCGGAAACAGCAGGCTCGCCGGAAAGGCGGTACAGGATCGTCACGATCATGCCGCGGGTCGTGGTGGCCTTTGGGCTGAACGTGCCGCTGCCTGTTCCGTTCATCAGGCCATTTTCGCATACATATCGGACATCATCATAAAACCAGTCGGACGTTTTCACATCAGAAAACGTGCTGTCTGCCGCCAATGCTGACATTGGCAGCATCCCGAGCAACAGGACCATGCTCAGGAACAGGGCAAGGATTCGCTTTGATCGTTTCATGCCATTTTTCCTCCTATTGTGTGTTCTCTCTCATCTGTGTGTATCTTTCATGGTACGAAGTATACACTACTCTATATTGATTGTACCGGACATTTCCAGTGAATGCAAGGATTATTTCTCCATTTTAGAAATATTTCTGGCAATTTCGTCAAAAAGCGCCTATTTGCTTAAAAACCCCCGCAGAGGCGGCCCGGCCAGCCGCTCTGCGGGGGTTCTCACTATGTAAGATTAAATTCAATGCAGATGGGGCGCATCGGTCAACCTAAAATGGCTTCGCCGCGCTCGTCAAGCTGCTGGTTGCAGGCGACAAGGCTCATGCCGTTGTCGAGCGCGTAGAACAAAATGCTGTCACACGGATCCCGGACATAAAGCTGCGCGTAGCCCGCATGCCGCAGAAGCTTCTGCGGCTCGTCCGTTCGGAGGCCGACTCTGGAGCACAGGCAAAGCAGATTGTCACGACTCTGACGTCAGATGCAGCAGTTCCGGCAACTCCTGCGCACACAGCGCGAGTGCATTCTGCGCCGGTATGCGAGCGCGGACGTGCCGTGCTGTGCATATCGTGTGCCATTGGCGGCGTCCGGTTTGCTCTACAGCAGCTGCGGCAGGAACCGGAGATATCCGCACAGGTGCAGAAGCAGACATCGGAACTCGACCATGAAGCCGTCACACTGCAGGAGCCGGATCCGCTCACCGCCGCGGCCTGGACACATTCGTGTCCGGGCCAGTTTTTTATGCAAATTCGATCTCGTCGCAGATGATTTTCGTATCGATCAAGTCGGATGGGCGGATTCCCCGGTGCGCGGGGCCTGCCGGGGCATCGAACAGGATGTGCACCTCGTAGCCCATCCCGCTCTTATGCCGGTAAAGTTCCCGGTACAGCCAGACCGCACCGACACGGGGCGGCTCCTGTTTGAGCCTTGCACCGCGGAAGGTCACGGTATGGTATTCGGAATACGGGCTGTCAATGCGAAGCGTGAGATCCGTCCCGGTGATGATTTCCCGCACCACGCCGTCGTGGAAGAAAAATTGCTGTAACAGCCCGTCCGGCAGCGTCTCGCGCGTCTGCGCGGCGCAATAGGCCCGGTCAATCTCGTCCAGCTGCTTCTGCACCTCCGGCGTCATCGGGTCAGCCTGACAGGCGATGTACCATTCCTTTGTAAGATACCGCATAACTGCCTCCTCTATTTAATGGATACAACCCATTCCCCGCCGCAGAGCAGGTATTGGAATTCCGTCAGTCCCGGCGCGTTCATCATGTGCAGCATCTCTTCGAGATCGTCCACGGTTTTCAGGGACGGAAGCTGGCTGTATTCTACCCACTTCATCTCCCCTTCCTCCGATGACGTCAGCGTTCCTGCCCATTCCACAGCCTTGAACAGCAGCACAACGTACCGGCCGGCTTCGATTGGGAACTGCTTGACGCCGACCAACTTCGGGTTCCGGATCGTCAGCCCTGTTTCTTCCCGCATCTCCCGGATTACAGCGTCTACAAACGATTCTCCCGGCGCCACATGCCCGCCCGGCAGCGCCCAACCGTGCCAGTCTTCCTTTTTCCGGTTCTGCAGCAGCACTTTGCCGCCGTCCTCCAGCAGACACACCACGGTCAGTTCCACATTTTCTGTTCTGTGCATGCTCCCATCCCCATCATTCCTGTTTTTGCACACTGCGTCTTCCTGCCATGCTGTTTTCATTGTAGCAAAGAAGAAACAGCGGCGCAACCGGTTTTTCCGCAGCAAAATCAGAGGCAGATGCTGTCTGTGCGCGCTGCCAGCTGCCAGAAAGCCCTGTGGTCCATCGCCATAAAATCGCTGATATCTTTGAACTGCGGCTGCTCGAACAGCATCCGAAGCGTGAATGCTGCGGCCACCTCATGCTTGCAGAGTTCCGGATATGGGCAGTCGCAATAGATATCCGTCATCATGCCGTCACTGAAGCAAAAATCGACTCGATACCATTTAGTGCCCTTCACATATGCAACGTGTTATGAAGCATCTGTCGCAACGGTCTAGCGTTTGCTTAAAAAGTTAGAAAAGGACTCGAAATCTTTCGATTTCGAGTCCTTTTGCCTGTGCCATGTGAACACTATAGATCAGCTGCTGAAACTGAAAACAAAACCACAATCCAGCGGCAGCGATTGTGAGTTTGAGCGGAGGAGTGACGGAACAAGTGAAAGATGACTTTTTGATGCGAAGCATAAAAAAGTCGTCGTGAACTTGCGCAGTCCACGACAACTTGGTCCGAGTGACTGGATTCGAACCAGCGGCCTCTTGAACCCCATTCAAGCGCGATACCAAACTTCGCCACACCCGGATAGCTATTGAATTAGCTTATGTATCATAGCATATCCGGTTGGTTTTTGCAAGAGGTTTTTTTATTTTTTATGCAAGAAGCTTTGCTGCAGCTTCTGCCAAGAGGGAAAGCTGCGCGTTTGACTCTTCCACGGTCGGCTTGACAGCGGACAGGTACGCCTTGATCTTCGGCTCTGTGCCGGACGGGCGGATGATAACCTTATCGCCGCCGGGCAGGCGGTACTCCAGTACGTTTGCCTTCGGCAGTCCCGTTCCCTCGGCTTCGTAATCCGTATAGCCCTCAACCGGAAGGCCGGCGATTTCGCGCAGCGGCTGCTTCCGCAGGCCCTGCATCAGCCCAGCCATTTTTTCCATGCCCGTCTCGCCTGTGAATGCAAAGCTTTTCTGCATGTTGCAGTAGCAGCCGAACTCCGTGTACAGCGCGTCGATGGCATCGCCGAGTGTCATACCCTTTTTCGCATACCACGCAGCAGCCTCGCAGATGAGAAGCACGGCGTTAACCGCGTCCTTATCGCGCGCATGCGTGCCGGAGAGATACCCGTAGCTTTCCTCAAAGCCGAAGATATAGCGTTCCGGATGGCCGCCCTGCTCCAGCAGCGCGATCTGTTCGCCGATATACTTAAAGCCGGTGAGCACGCGCCGCAGTTCGACACCGTATTTTTTTGCGACAGCTGTGACCATATCCGTCGAAACGATGGTCGTAACGGCGACAGGATTTTCGGGCATCGTACCGTTTGCGATGCGGCTGCGGCAGATGAAGTCCAACAGAATAACGCCCATTTCATTGCCGGAAATAAGCCGGTAGCCGCCCTTGCCGTCCGGCACGGCCGTGCCGCAGCGGTCACAGTCGGGGTCGGTGCCGATCAAAATGTCGGGGCGGACACGGTCGCAGTATTGCAGTCCCAGTTCCATGGCCTGACGGATCTCCGGGTTCGGATACGGGCAGGTCGGAAAATGACCGTCCGGCTGCTCCTGCTCTTTTACGATGGTCATGTTCCGGATTCCCAGCTTCTGCGTCAGCTTTTTGACGCATTCAAGTCCCGCGCCGTTGAGCGGCGTGTAGACAAGCTTCAGATTCGCAATTCCTTCTCCGCTGCCGACACGCTGCGCGTAAACGGCATCTACAAACGCATCCAGTACCCCGTCTGGGATGTACCGGATACTCCCGGCGGCCAGCGCCGCATCAAAGTCCATGGTTTTTGCGCTGGCAAAATAGTCCATGTGCTCCAGCAGCGCAACCACGCGCTTTGCCGCCTCCGGCGTCATCTGGCAGCCGTCGGCGCCGTAGACCTTATAGCCGTTGTATTCCGCCGGGTTGTGGCTGGCCGTAACGCAGACGCCGAGGCCGCAGTGCAGATGGCGCACGGCAAAACTCAGCGCCGGAACCGGCTCAAGGCGGGGGTAGAGATAGGCTGTGATGCCGTTGGCCGCAAAAACTGCTGCCGCTTCACGGGCAAAAACATCGCTCTTGATGCGGCTGTCATGGCCGATGGCAACGGTCTTCGGCAGATCCGTCTCATTGAGATACTGTGCAACTGCCTGCGTTGCGCGGCGGATCACATAGACATTCATCCGGTTCGTGCCCGCGCCGAGCACGCCGCGCAGGCCTGCCGTACCAAACTCCAGATCGCGGTAGAACGCGTCGGTGATCTTCTCTGTATCAGACTGCATCGCATCCAGTTCCGTACGCAGTTCCGGCTCCAGTCCTTGCTGCGCAAGCCACTGCTCGTATCGTTTTTCTGCCAGTTCCATATCTGTAAACCTCCATTTTTCAGTGTAATTTGTGTATATGCTTATGCCGGGCTTCCGCCGATGGCGTTTGGAACAGACGCGCCGGACTCGATCAGCGGCAGATACCAGTCGTCGTAGAAATACGGCAGAAGCGACTCGTTATCCGCACGCACATCCTCCCAATCCATGCCCCATGGACGCAGATAGATCGTATAGACGAAGGAATTTCCGCTATCCTCCGGATCCGTATAGACGCCGGAGATGCAGATCATATAGGGGTACGGCATCGCCTCAGGCGCAGCCGCGTCAATATACCATGCGTCTGCCCCGCTCAGCGCGCAGTCAAAGAAGCTGCCGTCCGTCGAAACGAGCCGCCCACTCGTCGTGAGGTCAGAATCTGCCTGAACCTGTGCGTCCGCGATAGTCTGACCTGCCGCGCAGGAATCGTCCCACAGGGTAAGCGTTCCGCTTCCGTCCGAGCCGAGGTCGATTCGCGCGCAGGCGTCCCACCAGCTGTTCGCATGGTCTTTGTAGGCGCCGGTTCCGGATTCGATTATCCACCAGCCATACCAGCCGCCGTTCCAGAACGAGGTCTGTGCAGTGATATTCGGGGAGGGATCGACAGACTCCGACTGCCGGTAGGGAGCAAACAGCGTTCTTCCAATCAGCCACCAAAGCACGGCGGCCAGCACCAGAACTCCCGCGATAATTCCGATGACCAGCGGCGCTTTGGACTTTTTCTTTCGCTTTTCCGCATGCGGAGCCTCGCTCTGCGCGGCAGACTGCTCCGGCAAAGGCGGAATACTTTCCGTATACACAAACTCCGCCGGTTCCTCCTGCACGGGGACGGACTGCGTAAGTCTCGCGCCGCACTGTGTACAAAATTTCGCTGATTCCGCGATTTCGCTTCCGCAATAGGGGCAAAACGCCATGACCAGTTCTCCTTTCTTATTTCGCCGTCTCGAACGAGTCCGGCATATCGGTGACGCCCTGCGCCAGCAGCGGCGCATACCAGCTGTCATAATCCGGCGGGAGCATATTGCGGTACAGGCAGCCGCTTGTATTGCCAGTGCGCACGTCTTCCCAGTCCATGCCCCATGGGCGCAGATAGAGTCGGAAGCGCACCCAGCCGCCGTTTTCATCCTCCGCGCGACCCGAAATCAAGATCATATGCGCAAACGCCTGCACCTCGGACGCGCCGGGATCGCACAGAAGGCCATCCGTCAGATCGCAGCCCAAATAAGCGCCGGCGTCCGCCGTCATGCACCCGGCGTCGGTCGTACCGGGGGAAAACTCGACGCTTGCCCGGAGCAGAAGTTCGCCGGGGTCAGTTTCCGTATCCCAAACGGTGAGGGTTCCAGTGTCTTCGCGGACACGAATCCGCGCGCAGGCGTCCCACGCGGTGTCCTTCAGATATTGCAGTTCCTCGCTTGCATCGATCACAACATGCCAGCCGTACCAGTCTCCGGCCCAATAGGCCGCATAATCCGATGCTGCGTCAGTATTTGTCTCCGCATCCGGCTCTGTGTCCACTTCTGCTTCCTGCGCCTGTTCTGGCAGCGGAAGCGCGGCAGAGGCCGGGCGGAAAAACTTCATGCGGATATCGGCATCAAAAAAGTCGATATCGATCGTATCCGCGCTGATCGTTCCTTCGCAGCGCGCACCGCCCATCGTCAGCGTAAGCCGTCCGTCTGCCGCTGCCCATTCGACTGCGGCGGCTTCGCCGTCCACGCAGAAAACGCCCTCGCCGTCTGCGTTCAGTTCAAGATAGGTCAGACCGCTGTAGACCTCGCCGATTGGCTGCCAGTCGCCGCCGTAGACGCTGACCTGCTCGCCGGTAAATCTTCCGATCCCCGCGGCAGGCCGTGTTTCGCGCTTACAAGCGCAGAGGGTCAGGAGCAGTACAGCAGCAATTAGAAGCGCGCCCGCTCTTCTCATCCTCCTTCTCCCCTTCCGCCTGCTTTTTCCCTTTTCAGTATACAACAGTCATAAAAAAAGCGCAAGAAAAAGTCTCCCGGCCAAAGGCCGGGAGAGGCTGCCATAATATATTATGCTTCGTGTGCTGCAAGATACCGCGCAACATAGACGCCGCTGGCGGAGGCGTGGGACAGGGAATGTGTGATGCCGCTGCCGTCGCCGATGATGAACAGGCCCTTGTGCGCTGTTTCCAGATTCTCATCGACAGAAACTTCCATGTTATAGAACTTGACCTCGACGCCATAAAGCAGCGTATCGTCGTTTGCTGTACCCGGAGCGATCTTGTCAAGCGCGTAGATCATCTCGATGATGCCGTCGAGAATGCGCTTCGGAATGACCAGCGACAAATCGCCCGGCGTGGCCGTCAGGGTCGGGGTAACGAAAGATTTGTCGATGCGCTTCTGCGTTGACCGTTGGCCGCGGATCAAATCGCCGAAGCGCTGCACCATCACGCCGCCGCCAAGCATGTTGGAAAGCCGTGCGATGGACTCGCCGTAGCCGTTGGAGTCCTTGAAAGGCTCTGTAAAGTGCTTGGAGACAAGCAGGGCAAAGTTTGTGTTTTCGGTCTGCTTGGCCGGATCCTCATAGCTGTGGCCGTTGACGGTCACGATGCCGTTTGTGTTCTCCGTCACGACCGCGCCCTTCGGGTTCATGCAGAACGTACGGACCAAATCCTGATATTTTTCAGTCTTGTAGACGATCTTGCTCTCATAGAGTTCGTCAGTCAGGTGCTTAAAAATCTCAGCGGGCAATTCCACACGCACACCGATATCGACGCGGTTGGATTTTGTCTCGATGTTCAGTTCGCGGCACACGCTCTCCATCCACTTGCTGCCGCTGCGGCCGACGGAGACAATGCACTGCTTGCAGAAATAGCTTCCGCTGTCCGTGACGATCTCATAGCCGCCGTCCGCCACCAACACCTGCCGTACGGGCGTGCGGAAGTAGAAATCGACCTTTGGTTCCAACTCGGCAAAGAGATTTTTCAGCACTACAAAATTGATGTCCGTTCCAAGGTGCCGGACAGACGCATCGAGCAGATGCAGATTGCATTGCAGGCAGCGAGTCTTGAACGCGCTGTTGGCCGTGGAATACAGCCGTGTGTTCTCCCCGCCGTGGCTGACGTTGATCGCATCGACGTAGTGCATCAGTTCCATGGCCTGCTTTTTGCCGATATATTCATAAAGCGTGCCGCCGAAATCGTTCGTCAGGTTGTATTTTCCGTCAGAAAACGCCCCCGCGCCGCCGAAGCCGTTCATGATCGCACACGTCGGACAGCCGACGCAGTGCTTGACCGTTTTGCCGTCAATGGGACATTTGCGTTTTTCGAGCGGCTGTCCCTCTTCAAACACAGCGATTTTCTTCTCCGGACAGAGTTTTGACAACTCATATGCCGAGAAAATTCCGCCGGGGCCTGCGCCGATTATGATCACATCGTACTGCATGAAAAAATTCATCCTTTCCATAGGGCATTCGTATTATACTATATCACACCAGTTCCCGTGCCTGCAAGTGAAACAGCCATAGAAAGCGCGAATGGCCGCCATAAGCGCGTCTGCGCAAAAAAGATCCGCACCCGGTCCAGGTGCGGATCTTTGGTTGGCAGATAGAACTTAGCCCTGAGCCTTCATGCGGGCGAAGCAATCGCTGCAGTAAACCGGGCGATCGGACTTCGGCTCGAACGGGACACGCGCTTCGCCGCCGCAGGCCGCGCAGGTAGCGGTGTAGTACTCTCTGGGGCCGCGGGTCGCGTTCTTGCGGGCGTCACGGCAGGCCTTGCAGCGCTGCGGCTCATTCTGGAAGCCACGCTCTGCGTAGAATTCCTGCTCACCGGCAGTGAAAACGAACTCTTTGCCACACTCTTTGCAGACCAACGTCTTGTCTTCAAACATTTTTGTTACCTCTCTTTTGCGATAAAAAATGGATTTGCCCTGCAACTGCGGCGTACGCTCGTATGCGATAGGGCTTTATATGCGATCAGGCTCTGCCTGATTTCGCCGGGAAAAGCGCCAGTCAATCTTGCCATGGGTCCATACACGAAGAGAGGGTGCAACGGAATGATGAAAGATCTGCGTGGCTCTGGTTGGAAATTTTTATTACCCAACACTAGCGATTATATGCGATATTTTTCCGGTTGTCAATAGTAAATAAAACTTATTTTATTTCTCTGATAATTTTTGTAGATTTTCGACGTGCTGCACAAGCGTCTCTGTGACCGCCTGTGCCTGCCGCTCCGTGCCGGCTTCGACCATAACGCGGATGAGCGGCTCCGTGCCAGACGGGCGAATGAGCACGCGGCCATTTTCCCCAAGTTCAGCCTCCGCCTTTTGGATCGCTTCCCGCAGAGAATCCGACCGCATGATGGCCGCTTTCTGTTCGTTTGAGGTCACGCGGACATTCTGCAGCAGCTGCGGATACTGCCGCACGGCGGCAGACAGTTCGCTGGCTTTTTTGTCGCTGTGCGAAAGGATATCGAGAAATTGCAGCGCGGCCAGCTGACCGTCTCCGGTAGGCATGTAGTCCAAGAAAATGATATGGCCCGACTGCTCGCCACCGAGGCGCATCCCCTCCTTCTGCATCAGTTCCAATACGTTCCGGTCGCCAACTGACGCACACAGGAGCCGCAGACCGTGCCCTGCGCAGTATTTGTGCAGGCCGATGTTGGACATGACCGTCGCAACGAAGCCGCCGCCCCGCAGGCGGCCTCTTTTCTCCATCGCGTCGGCGCAGATTGCCATCATCTTGTCACCGTCAATGACGCAGCCCTGTTCGTCTACGGTCAAACAGCGGTCGGCGTCGCCGTCAAACGCAATGCCGAGGTCGTAGCCGCCTGCTTTGACCGCATCGCAGAGTGCTTCCAGATGCGTCGAGCCGCAGCCATTGTTGATATTGACACCGTTCGGCTTGTCGTTCAGATACTCTGCCTCCAGCGGGAAGCGGCCGAATAAATACCGCGCCGTGGTCGAGGCCGCGCCGTTGGCGCAGTCGATGAGAACGCGCAGCGGCTCAAGGCTCTCGATGGTCGAGGCCAGATGGTCAAGATAGTATTCCGCCGCAAAGCTGCCGGACATGACCTGACCAATCTCTCCATGCGTTTTGACAGGCAGCTCTCCGTCCTGCAAAATCAAATCCTCGATGCGCGCTTCGAGCGCGTCGTTCAGCTTGAAGCCCTCGGATGAGAACATCTTGATGCCGTTGTGCTCATACGGATTGTGCGAGGCGGAAATGACGATGCCTGCGTCCGCATGCAGATAGACCGTCAGATATGCAACGGCAGGCGTCGGGATCACGCCGAGCAGAATCGCGTTGCAGCCGCAGGCTGTCAGTCCCGCGACGAGCGCGCCCTCGAGCATATCCGAGGAAATGCGCGTGTCCTTGCCGATGACGACGGTTGGCTTCGTGCCGGAATCGTCGCAGAGCGAGATCGCCGCCGCCTGTCCCACGCGGTAAGCAAGCTTCGCGTCCAACGTTTCATTGGCAACGCCGCGGATGCCGTCAGTCCCAAATAATTTACCCATAGTATGTATTGCTCCTCAAAACTCAGAATGAAAGCTGCGTCCCGGCAGGCTGCACGGGAGACGGCAGATGAAGATGCTCATACGCCAGCTGCGTGACGCAGCGGCCGCGCGGCGTGCGCGTCAGAAACCCGATTTGCAGCAGATACGGCTCATAGACGTCCTCCAGCGTGACGGCCTCCTCACCGATGGTCGCAGCCAGCGTCTCAAGGCCCACTGGGCCGCCGCCGTAATTTTTCACGATGGCGGTAAGCATGCGGCGGTCAACCGCGTCGAGGCCCAAATGGTCAACCTCAAGCTTACTGAGCGCGTGGTCGGCAGCCTCGGACGTAATCACACCGTCGTGGCAGACCTGTGCAAAATCGCGTACACGGCGCAGCAGGCGGTTTGCGATACGCGGCGTTCCGCGCGAACGGGACGCAATCTCCCGCGCGCCCGCAGGCTCGATCTCAATTCCAAGCAGCGCGGCCGATCGCATGACGATGCGCTGCAATTCCTCTGTGGTATACAGTTCCAGACGCAGCTGCACGCCGAAGCGGTCACGCAGAGGGCTGGACAGCTGCCCGGCTCTGGTCGTTGCACCGATGAGCGTAAAGTGCGGCAGATCAAGCCGGATGGAGTTGGCCGACGGGCCCTTGCCGACGATGATATCGATGGCAAAATCCTCCATGGCCGGATATAAAATTTCCTCAACTGCTCGATTCAGCCGGTGAATTTCATCAATGAATAGAATATCGCCCGGCGCAAGATTCGTCAGCAGTGCGGCCAAATCGCCGGCCTTTTCGATTGCCGGGCCGGAGGTCACACGGATGCCCGCGCCCATTTCGTTGGCGATGACGCCTGCGAGCGTCGTCTTACCGAGGCCCGGCGGGCCGTAGAGCAGCACATGGTCGAGCGGCTCATTGCGCCGTCTGGCGGCTTCAATATAAATGGCCAGATTGCCCTTGGCCTTTTCCTGGCCGGTATAATCGGCCAGCAGCTTCGGGCGCAGGCTGACCTCGCCGTCGTCCTGCGGGGTCAGGCTCGTGGTGACAATGGGCGCGTCGTATTTCTGCGAAAAATCCAGACTCATGCCGTGCCCTCCTTACTGCTGCGCCGCGGCGCGCAGCGCCCGGCGGATCACGTCTTCGATGGAAAGGTTCTCAATGTCGATGCCTTTGAGCGCAGCCGCAGCCTCCGTCTGCGAATAGCCGAGGCCGACAAGCGCGGCGGTCGCCTCTGCTGCTTTGCTGCCGCGTGCCAGCACGCCAGCGCCGGCGAACTCCGCTGTATTCAGTTCCAGCTGGCTTGCGCCAAGTTTATCCTTGAGTTCCAGAATGATGCGCTGGGCCAGCTTTTTGCCCACGCCCTGCGCCATGGTGATGGTTTTGTCGTCCTGCGTCATAACAGCCAGTGTCAGCTGCTCCGGCGAGACAACGGACAAGATCGCCAGCGCCGCCTTCGGGCCCACGCCCGTCACACCGAGAAGCCGCTCGAAGCAGTTCAGTTCCTCGCGTGTGAAAAAGCCGAAGATGTCGAAGGCATCCTCCTTGATGTTGCAGTAGGTGAAAAGTTTTGCAGGCTTTCCCAGCTGGAGTCGGGCAAGCGTATAATTTGTTGTATGACACGCATAGCCCACGCCGCCGCAGTCCACAACCGCGAGATTGGCGTCGAGCAGCGTAATTGTTCCATTCAGATAATAAAACATTACCGGTATCCTTTCTGCGCCAGAAGCGAGGTGGAACTTCGCGCATGGCAGAGCGCAATGGCAATCGCGTCCGCCGCGTCGTCCGGCCGCGCGACCTTTTCCATCTTCAAAATGCGCCGCGTCATTTCCATGACCTGATGTTTATCCGCGCCGCCGTAGCCGACGACGGCCTGCTTGACCTGATTGGGCGTATACTCGAAAAGCGGCGCACCTGATTTACAGATCGCCAGCAGAATCACACCCCGGCCATGGCTCACGCCGATGCCGGTCGTGACGTTATGGCCCCAGAACAGCTCCTCGACCGCCACGGCGTCCGGCTTGACTGTCTCGATCAGCTGCGTCATATCGTCGTAAAGCACCACGAGCCGCTCCGGGAACGTGAGCGTTGTGGGCGTTGTAATCGTGCCGTAATTGAGCAGCTGGACGCTGCCGCGCCCGGCCTCCAATATTCCAAACCCGGTCGTGGCGTAGCCGGGGTCGATGCCAAGAATGCGCATATCAGAACTTCCCGAAGATCTCCCAGTAGCACATACCGAGGACGCCGAACACCACAATGGCGATCAGCACCCACGCCAGCACGATCTGGTGCTTCGGCCGGGGTGTATATTCCCCCCGCTGCTCTTTTTCGTTCCGCTGTCCGCTCTGATAGTCCAGCCGCTCGGTGCTGTGGTCGTTGTTCATGGGTGATCTCCTGTCTGGTTTGGTACTTTTATGGGAATATGATACTGCGGGATGTCTCCGACGGCCCTATCTTTTCCGTCTTGCCGGAAAAGATAGGGGAGAAAAGGGGCGCTTGGTTACGGTTTGGTGCATCCTGCGGGTGCAATTCAGGCAGGAACCTGATTTTTAGCTGTTGCGAACACACATAGTCACCCTACGAGCGCTATGGTACGCGCCGCCTGTTACGGTACACCAAATTTGTGAATAGCTGCGATTCAATATCTGCTGTAAAAACGCCTTTCGTTCAAAACTTGCAGGGAAGTACGGATTCGCCGGAGTTCTGTAGGGGCCGATGCCCACATCGGCCCAATGAGAGGTTACGAATTCGCCGAGGATTTTCGTAAAACGATATATCCTGTGGGCGGACAGAGTCGTCCGCCCGTTGGGAAGTTACGAATTCGCCGCAGATTCCCGTAAAATCGGCGTATGTCGCCGGGTCGGTGTGGGCATCGGCCCCTACAAAGCTTTACACGGACAGCGGCTGAACGTTCAGACTGCTTCAGATTTTGCGGAAATATTATAGCACACCCCGCCTCAAAAGAACAGTCTTTCTCTCAACAGCACAGAATCACCGGGCAGCCGCCGCCGGAAAGGCAGGACATTGCAGCGCACACACCGCAGCAGGCACGGCTCAGGTCGATGTGTTCAAAACCGAAGCCGGTCTGACGGCTGTGGTAGACTGTGCCGCTGCGGCCGATCTGGTCGCGGGCGGCGGCGTATTCTGCGTTCGCCGGGTCCATGGCGCAGGCTCTTGTGATCTGCTCATAGCCGAGCACCCGGTTTCCAAGGTTCGTGTTGGCAACGGCGGCAAGATAGTACCACTGCGCTGTACGCTGCGCCTCCGGGACAGTGCTCAACTCGCGCAGCGCCCGTTCGTATTCCTGCACAAAGATGTACCGCCGCGCAGACTCCATTGGATCGCCGCCCGACCACGCATCCTGATAGCCTTGCCGGTACCAGCCCGCGAAGGGATCCTCCTGATAGCTTCGCTGCTGCGTGTTCACACGCGGCTGCGGATTTTTGATCTGGTCATAGGCGGCATTGATTTGATTCATCATCTCCGCCGCATGCTGGTCGCCCGGATTCATGTCCGGGTGATATTTTTTTGCCAGTGCGCGGTAAGCGCGCTTGACCTCTTCGTCGCTTGCGTCCGGCGTCAGGCCGAGCACGCTATATGGATCGTCGATCATGTTTGTCCCTCCTGCTTTGCCGCAAAAGCCGCGTCAAAGCGCGTCCAGACACCAGAATATAGGATGTTCTGCAAGAGCGCCGCGTCCTGTACGATCGGCAGGCACTCAAACGCCTCTGCCGCATCACCCGCTAAAAGCGTCAGCTGCGGGCGGAAATCCGCACCGCTCTGTATACCCAGCAGCGCCAGCGGATTGTATTGGTTCTTTTTTCGATCTGCCTCCAAATCACAGGCAGCATCCATAAAATAGATCAGCTTACCGAGACTCCGTCCAAACTGCCGCAGGACGGGCGTCCAGCGGTCTTCCTTTACCGTAAACAAGTCTGCCATCAGACCGCCGAACACATTGGCAGGCGTTTCAGAATAGGCCGTGCGGTCTTCCTCTGCCTGCGCGATCATCTGAAGCGAAGTGCGGATGGCAGCAGCCTTGTCCGGGTACTGCGCGGCGGCCCGCTTCGCGCCGCGGCCCAGAAGCCCCGCTGCGGCAGCGGCGGAAAGTTTCCTGTCGTCGTGCCAGTCGTCGCGGCGGTTTTCGTAGGCAAGCAGACAGTTCATCGCCGCCGCGTAGCCGGTCAGTTCTGTCTGCGTCCAACTTTGCGCTTGTGCCGGGTGGCGCAGGCAGCGCGCCGCGCCCGTTTTTTCAGCCGGTTCATAGAGCGCAGACAAAAACAGCGTCAAAAACGCCATGTCATACGTCAGTGCCAGCGCTGGAACCGGCCCATAGCTGTGGAACAGCGCACGGCAAAGGCCGCAGTAAACACTCTTGTAACGCGTCCTCTGCGCCTCATCCAGCCGCGCAAGGTCGGCAATCACATATCCGAACATTCCGGCTTCTCCTTCTTTTTCTTCCAGTCAAACAGCGCATGGTTCAGAAGCGCGCCGTAAAACAAAATGGAGATGCACGCATACAGCCACAGGAGCATCAAAAGCAGCACAGACAAGCTTCCATAGAGCGCCGAAGCTTTAGCGATGTGATTAACATACCAAGAATAGATTTCCGAATAGATCACCCACGCGCAGGCTGCGCCCGCCGCGCCGGGCAGAACATGGACAAACCGCTGCCGCTTATCAGGCAGGGCCAGAAACACGCCTGTAAACAGCGCCGTCAGCAAAACAAGCGAATACAGATGCAGGTTTTGCAGGACCGGTTCGAGCACGGCTGCAAAAGAAAAGCCGCGTGCGAGCAAAAATGTCAGCAGCGCCTGTCCGCCGACATAGAGCCCCAACGTCAGCAGCAGCGCCAGCAGCATCCCGACCGTGTACAGCACGCACAAAAGCCGCCTGCGCAGATACCGGCGCGTTTCGCGCACCTCCAACACGGCATCAAGCCCGTACAAAAGGCTCAACATCCCCTTTGAGGCCGACCAGAGCGTCAGCACGACGCTGGCCGAGATGATTGCCGCCGAACTCGACTTATAGAGTGTCCTGATAAAATATTCCAGCAGCCGCATCAGCCAGTCCGGCGCAAGCTGCGCGCAGAAGCCGAGCAGATGCTCCAGCGTCAACGGCGTATACGGAAGCAGGGACAGCAGCAAACTCACGATTGGGAATACGGACAGCAGCAGGAAAAACGACGCGTTGCCCGCGTAAATGGGGATCTGCATGGCCGCAATGCGTGCAAGCAGCTGTTCGACCCGCTTTTTCAGTTCCATCCGTTCCCCTCCTATACCCGAAAGTTTTCGACAAAAGCCGCTCCGGCTTATACAATTCTTCCAAAACGCGTTTTATTTTTCCGTAAAAATTATCAAAAATCCCGGTAGTTTTGTCGAATCATGCGAAATTTTTTGGTTTGCGAATTGCAGAAGTTATGGTTCAATAGACTTGGGAGGGAGAACACCATGAGAAACAAAAGCCTGATTCACACAAAAGACATCAAAACACAGGAGGGCACGCCGCTGCATTTGGAATATTATCTGCTCAATGACAGCGTGCTGGGCGGCTGCGCAGAATGCTACGGCGTAGAGATCCTCGCGCAGACCGGCGAGGCGCAGTGCTACGCCGGTATCCCGCGCATCACCATGCGCGGCACCCGCATCTTCACGCTCATCGATCAGCTGGCCTACTTCGCCGTTACGCCGGATTCGCTGAACGACGTCCTCCAGGACTGGCTGTAGAAAAAAGTAGACAAGGCCTCTCTTTTTTGCTACAATCATAACAGAAAATGGACAGATGCGCAAGATGCGCGTCCGCCGAAAGAAGAGAGGAGTTTTCGCCATGAAATGCCCGTACTGCGGCTATCAGGAGAGCAAGGTCGTCGATTCCCGTCATTCGGACGACGGGGTGAGCATTCGCCGCCGCCGTGAATGCCTGCAATGTCAGAAGCGGTTTACTACATATGAAACAGTCGAAAGCCTGCCCATCGTCGTCATCAAGCGCGATAGCAGCCGGCAGCAGTTCGACCGCAATAAGATCCTCAACGGCATGCTCCGCGCATGTGAAAAGCGCCCCGTTCCGCTGGCTGAACTGGAAAGAGCCACCGACGAAATCGAGCAGGCCATCCAGAACTCGCTTGACCGAGAAATCTCCACAGAGAAAATCGGCGAACTGGTCATGGAGCGTCTCAAGCCGCTCGACGAAGTCGCCTATGTCCGCTTTGCATCCGTCTATCGCCAGTTTAAGGACATCGACAGCTTCATGCGCGAACTGAACAAAATTCTCGAAGAACGCTAAAACACTACGCCCCGCTGCGCCAGCGGGGCGTTTTTTCTTTAAAGCGCCTGCGAAAAGCAAACGTCCAATGCAAACTCGTAGGGTGTATCTGAAAACTCCCAATGTGACCGGCATCGAGAAATTTTTGCGCTGAGCAAGACATTTTTTCGCAGGAATACTGACGTATTTCAAGGAAAAATGGTGCAGCGCAGCGTGAAAAGGTCCGCTGTCCGGGTGCGTTGGGAGTTTTCAGATACACCCTAGGCATTTGCCCACTTGACCGTAGGGGCCGATGCCCACATCGGCCCGCTGGGAAGTTACGAGTTTGCTGCGGATTTCTGTAAAAACGCTGCATCCTGCCGGGCGGAGCAGAGCCCCGCCCCTACCAACTGCGTTCCCTACATCACGTTCTCCACCGTCGGCAGCTCCATGCGGCGGACGTGCTCGAGGCGGGCGGTGAGTTCGCCGCAGGCGGCGAGGTAATCGTCCAGATCTTCCAGCTTGATAAACGCCTCGAGCTGCGCGAACAGGGCCAGGATCTCGTCAACCTCCTCATGGTGCAAAAAAATTCCAAGAATTGTTTCGCGGCCCTCCCAAACCTGCTTTGCCTGCTGCAGCGACGCCGCCGCTGCGGTGTAGTTCTCCCCTTCCGCCTGCCGGATGGAGCGCTCCAGAAGCTCGACCGTCTGCTCACCGGACGCGCGCACATAAAATAGGGAAAACAGCCCCACGGCAAGGCAGAGCGCAAACACAAGACACGCGATCAGAATATGCTTCATGCCTCATCCTCCCGCATAGCAGCAAAATACAGCTTGCCGCCCGGCTCGCTCGTGAGCAGATAGACGTCCTGCACGCGGCAGTTATATTTTTTCAAAATTTCCTGCACCCATGCCTCATCCCGGCCCAGAAGCGTCAGATTCTGCCGCATGAGCCGCCCGGAGGCGATCACGGTGATGGGCAGCTTCCGCGCCCCCACCTGCACCCCGGCGTCCTTGGCGGGCGCCGGTTCGTATTTGGGATATAGAAACGTCGAAATCGCGCCGCTCGTCTCCAAAATGGCATACTGCACCTGCGAAAGGTCTGTCACGCCCTGAATGCGCAGATATTCTGCCAGTTCATCCGTATTGACGCGCGTTTTTTTAAGATTCTGCTGCAAGAGCCGCCCGTTTTCGATCAAAATAACTGGTTTGCCGCACAGGAACCGCCGCATGCCCACGCTCCGGTATGTCAGCACGGACAAAACCAGTTCCACGCTCAACACGACCAAAATCGGCAGCAGGCCCGCCAAAAGCGGCGTGCCCGTTTCCTGCATCGGCACGGCGGCCAGATTTGCAATCAGCATCGTCACAACGAATTCCATCGGCTCCATCTCGCCTAGCTGCCGCTTACCCATGAGCCGGACGACGAGGATCAGCGCCAGATATAAGATCACAGCGCGAATGAGTGAAATCAGCATAAAAAACTCCTCCCCGCCTAGCATTTACACAAGGCAGGGAGGATATACCTGAGAAACCTCTGCTTCTATTTTGCCAGATACTCCGTGCATTTCGCCTGCGCATCGCGGGCGAGCTTTTCCTCGTCGATGCAGGCGAGGCGGCCTTCGCGGACGGTGATCTTTCCGTTTACGACCGTGTAATCGACCGGCCCGCGCACACCGACGGTGGCAAGAACGGACTTCGGGTCATAACACGCCCCGACAAGTTCCATCCGGCGGCTGTCAATCAGGAACAGGTCGCAGCACTTGCCGACGGCAAGGCTTCCGATGTCGCTGCGGCCGAGCAGCCGCGCGCTGCCGCGCGTAGCGATTTTCAGGAAATCGTAGCCCGAGGGTGCTTCGCGGCTGGAATTGAGCCGGTGCAGTAAAAACGCTGTGCGCAGTTCCTCCATGAGACTCGAGCCGTCGTTGGACGCGGAGCCATCAACACCGAGGCCGACCGGCACGCCAAGCTTCAGCATGTCCGGAATGCGTGCAATGCCGGAGGACAGCTTCATGTTGCTTGCCGGGCAATGGCACACGCCGGTGCCTGTTTCGGCCAGAAGCTTCAGTTCTTCATCGTTAAAATGAATGCCGTGCGCGTACCACACGTCTGGGCCGACCCAGCCGAGCGTCTGCATGAAAGCCAGCGGGCGCATGCCCTCGCGTTCGAGCATATAGTTCTCCTCGTCTTTCGTCTCGCACAGGTGGGTGTGCAGGCGGACATGGTACTGCCGCGCGAGCATGGCGCTCTGCCGCAGAAGTTCCGCCGAGACAGAGAAGGGCGAGCACGGTGCGAGCGCGACCTGCCGCATGGAGCCAAACGACGCGTCGTGATACGTTTCAATGAGGCGTGCGGAGTCAGCCATGATCTCATCGACCGTCTGCACAACCGAATCTGGCGGCAGACCGCCATCCTTGACGGACAGATCCATAGAGCCGCGTGAGCAGTGCATGCGCATGCCAAGCTGCGACGCGGCTTCAAACTGCGTCCCAATCAGATCGCCCGCACCTGCCGGGAAGACATAATGGTGGTCAAAGCAAGTCGTGCAGCCATGCTTCATGAGTTCGCCCATGCCCGTCAGGCTCGACAGGCGGATAACCTCCGCGTCGAGATTTTTCCAGATCTCATAGAGTGTTTTCAGCCAATCGAACAGTTCCATATTCTGCACCTGCGGCAGATTGCGGGAAAACTGCTGGTACAGATGATGGTGCGTGTTGACAAGGCCCGGATAGCAGAGCATGTGGCCAGCATCCAGAATTTCATCGGCCTGCCGTTTGAGCGCCGGGCCGATGGCGCGGATCACGCCGTCCTCGGCGTAGAGATCGACGTTTTCATATACGGTATCCTGCTCGTCGCAGGAGACAAGGGTTTTGATGTTGCGGATCAGAAGTCGCTGCATGGCAGGAACCATCCTTTTCGTTCAGATATCTCTATTTTATCATGTGTGCGCGGAAAATCAACCTTTTATGCGATGCCGCTTGCGGACGGACATGCGATATGATAGAATACATGCAGAGTAAATGACATTTACGCAGGAGGTGATACGATGACGCTTGGACAGAAACTCAAGCAGACGCGGCTCGCGCGCGGCATGACGCAGTCGCAGGTCGTAGGTGACCGCATCACACGCAATATGCTCTCACAGATTGAAAATGACCTGGCCTCTCCGTCGGTCGGAACGCTGGAATATCTGGCGTCGGTTCTGAACGTCCGGCTTTCGTGGCTGCTGGCGGACGAGCAGGATGAGGCGGAGGCCGAGCGCACGCAGCAGCTGCGCGACCGTTTAAAACGCGGCGATTACGCCGCCTGTCTCGATCTTGCGCCGGAGCACGCGCCGGATGACGAACAGGCTCTGGCACTGGCTATGGCCGCAGTGCAGTGCGCGCAGCGGGCGCTGGAGGCGGAACGGTTTGACACGGCGCGTCATCTGGCGCAGCAGGGACTCTCATGGAACGCCGGAAGCGTCTATGAAAGCACGCAGCTGTCGCTGGATCTGCAGGAGATTTTAGCCCGGTGCGCGCAGCACACGGGTCTGGGGCAAGAGGAATCTGCTTTCGCGGACTACCGGCAGGCCTATGCCGCACAACGCCCCCGCGCCCGATACCATCTGACAATGGCCCGCTATCAGCTTGAACGCGGGAAAACCGTCGCCGCAGAGGCAGAACTTCGCGCGGTTTCCACGCCGCCGGAGGAAGACCGGGTGGAATACCGGATCCTGCAGGCACGCCTCGCGTCGGCCTCCGGCCGGTACGCGGATGCTATGACCGCGCTGCGGCAGGCCGAACGGACAGGCCCGCTGCCAAAGCTTCTCGAACGGGAACTCCTGCAAGCTATGGAACTCGCCGCCCGCGAACTTCAGGACTACAAAACCGCCTATGAATGCGCCGCGCGTCAGCTGAAGCTGTAACGCATTGCCCTGAATTTTGCGAGGCACGGCGATATATGTATAACCTTGGTAGGAGCGGACGACGCTGTCCGCCCCTATCGACTGCGTCCGTTTTCCGCTGCGATGAAGCCGGCGTGAATCACCCGTCCAGCCGTCTCATCCAGCGTTTGCGGCGGAAGACCGCCATGGAGATTGCGAAGCGGACGCATCCCTCCAGCGACAGGAGCAGATAGACGTACGCGATGGGCAGTCTCCAGACAAACGCGCCCAGAAGGCCCAGCGGGACGCCGAAGGCCCATGTGCCGAGCATATCGATACCCATGACATAGGCTGTCCGCCCGCCGCTGCGGAGAATGCCGCCGCTCGGCCTTGTGCGGCACTTCTTTTGCGCGCAGGAAAGCCAGCTGCTTTGATGCCAGAAGGAGCAGCAGGAAATTGACGCACTGCGCGATCACCGTTGCGATTGCCGCACCGGCTGCGCCCATGGCGGGAAGGCCGAGTCTTCCAAAGATCAAAAGTTCGTTCAGCCCGGTGTTCAGAACGGCGGACACGATGCCTGCATACAGCGGCAGTCCCGGTTTTTCCGCACAGCGGAACGCGATGGACAGAAGCGTGGAACCGGCCTTGGGGAGAAACGTGCCGGAAATCAGCGTCAGATACTCCGCCGCTGCCTGTTGGGTCCGGTCATCCTTTGTATAGATGCGCATGACCGGTCCCGGAAACAGCGCGCAGACCGCGGTAAAGAGTGCGGCAACGCCCAGCCCGAGCAGGAGGTTCCGAAAAAACTCCGCCGCACCTCCGCACTGTTTTTCTGCCCCAGATACTGCGAGATCATGATCCCGGCGGCCGCGCCGACAGCGGCGATCACAACAGAATACATGGACGCAGATTTTCCCGCCAGCCCGACGCCCGCCACGCAGGTCTCGCCCAGCTGGCCGATCATGATCTGGTCAACCATACTGAATGACGATTGCAGCATGGATTGCAGCGCAGCCGGAACTGCCAGATGGCATACAGTCTTAAAAAACGAATCCTTTTTCTTCATCGCGCACCTCCCGGCCTGTTTGCCTCTATTGTAGCCGCCGAGAGGTTCGTTTTCAAAGGTTAAGCGCGTAACGTATTACAAAATTATGTCTGCAAAATTGTGTGTTTTGACAGGCAGCGCGGCCCTGTGCTGCCGCGCACGACAAGGGAGACAGGCAGCGTATACTCCGGCTGCACCGGCTTCCCCTCCCGAAGTTCCCGCAGCTTCTCAACCGCAAGCTTCGCACGCAGCACTGCATCCTGCCGGACTGTTGTTAAAGCCGGACGCACCAGTTCGCACATGGGCGTATCGTCAAAGCCCGCAACGGAAATGTCGTCCGGCACGGCAAGGCCGTGCTCCGAAAGAAAGCACATCAGATCGAGCGCGTAAAAGTCCGAGACAGCAAACACGGCGGTTGCCCGCCGCAGCCGCTCCAGCTGCTGCCGGTAATACGCCCAGCGTTCCTCTTTCTGCATGGGTACGAGCAGCAGCTGGGCCGCTCCGGGCGCAGCGCCATGGCGGAAGCCCTCGATGCGCGCCCGGTCAATGCCCGTCTCATTATCCGAGACGCACAGCAGTTCCCGGTGTCCCAACTCACGAAAGTGGCAGCCGACCAGATAGCCGCCGCCATAATTGTCAATGGAGAGATTCAGCATCCGTTCCAACTGCCCGCAAAGGCCGTCGTAGACTGCAATGGGAATCCGGATGTGCCTGCGCAGGTCCATATAATCCTGCTCACAGAAGCCGATCATGACGATTCCATCCATGTTCCACATGGACGCGAACCGGACGACCTCCCCGGCGCACTGGGCCTTTTTCACCATCATAAACTGCCCGCCAGCCTCTATTTCCGTGGAGAGCGCATCCAGCGAGGCTGCGATAAAGCCGTCGCGCAGCGTATGTCCCGCGTACTTCGGATGATCGTTGACGAACACGCCGATGATCCCGGAACTGTTCTGGGCCAGCAGAATGCCCGCCATGCTGGGAATATACTGCCGCTTTTCGAGCAGCGCCGTCACGCGCTGAACCGTCTCGTCTGAGACTTTATTTGTTTTTCCGTGAATCACGTTGGAAACGGTCGCCGTGCTCAGGCCCAATTCCTCTGCAATGTCACAGATCCGTACTCGCTCCTGCATGTGATCTCCCCCGTTTCTGCTGTTATTTTATCCGTCCTGCGCAGAGAAGTCAAAGGCAGCATAGGCAAAATCCCCGGATTTCGGAAAAAGATGCTTGTGTTCTGGGGCAGTTTCGCATATGATATGTATGCTGACCGCTTTTTGATCTGCGGCGGCGGAAAAGAGGAGCCTGTTTTGAAAAAACTGAGCGTTTGTGTGCTGTTCGGCGGCGTTTCGTCGGAGCATGAAGTCTCGCTGCGGTCAGCAGAATCTGTGCTGAACCGCTTGGACAAAGATAAATATCATATTTTCCCGGTCGGCATCACGAAGGATGGCGACTGGATCCTGTTCGGCGGCAAGGATTACGGCATGCTGCCCGCCGGAACGTGGCAGAACTGCGAGGATAACCGCCGCGCAGCGCTTTCCCCCGTGCGCGGACAGGGGCTTTTAAGCTTTGAAAACGACTGCGTTGTGCGTGAGCGCATCGACGTGGTCTTCCCCGTGATGCACGGCGAAAACTGCGAGGACGGCGCGATTCAGGGCCTGCTCCAGATCGCGGGCATTCCCTATGTCGGTCCGCACGTCGCGGCCTCCGCCGCCTGTATGGATAAGACCATCACAAAGCTGATCGCCGACGCCGCAGGCGTCCGGCAGGCAGCATGGCAGCTTGTCACGCGCGAGGGCTTCGCGCGCAGCCGTGAGAACGCGCTGAACACCGTCGAGGCACGTTTCGCCTACCCGGTCTTCGTCAAGCCCGCCGGGACCGGCTCATCCGTCGGCGTCGCAAAGGCGAAGGATCGCGCCGCGCTGGAGGCGGCGATCGAAGCGGCGCTGAAATACGACCGCAAGGTGCTGGTCGAGGAATTCATCAGCGGGCAGGAGGTCGAAGTTGCCGTACTCGGCAACGACAATCCGTTCGCCTCCATCTGCGGCGAAATTGACTCCGGCGCGGAATTTTACGACTATGACGCAAAATATATCTCCGACTGCGCCCACCTGTACATCCCGGCCCGCATTTCCGAACAGACCACCGAGCAGGTGCGTGAACTTGCCGTGCGCGTCTACAAGGCCATGGGCTGCCGCGGCATGTCCCGCGTTGACTTCTTTGTAAAATCCGACGGTGAAGTCGTCTTCAACGAGATCAACACCATCCCGGGCTTCACATCCATCTCCATGTACCCCAAGCTGTTCGAGGCCAGCGGCATCCCCTATAGTGACCTTCTGGACGATCTGATCGCGCTTGCGCTGGAGGCGTGATGGTACAGGCCGCAAGAATTTCCATCACCGGCACGCAGTCCATGGAGGACGCCGAGCCGCAGACACTCAAACTGGTGACAGACGGCTCGTACTGCTATGAGCCGGGCTTCGCGCTTTTATCCTACGTCGAGTCGGAAATGACCGGACTGGAGGGCGTTGTGACCTCCTTTCAGATCGAAGACGGGAAGACCGTCACGCTGCGGCGCAGCGGAAAGGTCAACGCCGAAATGGTCTTCGACCGCCGGCAGGCGCATGAATCCCTGTACGACGTCGGCTTCGGCGCGATGATGATCAGCGTCGTGACGGAGGATATGACCGTTCTGCTCAACGAGCACGGGGGCGTTCTCGATCTGGACTACCGTGTGGAGGTCGAGCACGCGCTTTGCAGCCGGAACCGTTATCATATTGAAATACAGACGATATAAAGGAGCGAACACAGATGAAACAGCCGCATATTTGTCTGGATGAAACGCTGGGCGTCCGGTACGCCATTCTGCCCGGCGACCCTGCCCGGCTTGACCGCGTGGCCGCGCAGCTGGAATCCGTGCGGGAACTCGCGTACAACCGCGAGTTCCGCAGTCTGACCGGCACCTATAAGGGCGTGCCCGTTCTGGCCGTCTCCACGGGCATCGGCGGCTCGTCCGCCGGGATCTGCGTGGAAGAACTGCACAACATCGGCATAACCGTCGCCATCCGCATCGGCTCCTGCGGGGCCTTGCAAAAAGGCATTGCGCTGGGCGATCTGATTCTTGGCTGCGGTGCGATCCGCGACGATGGGGCTTCAAAGGCCTATGTCCATCCGGAATACCCGGCGGTCGCCGATTATCAGCTGCTTGGCTTGTGCGTGGACGCCGCAAAGGCGATCGGCTGTCCGTATCATGTCGGCATCATCCACAGCCACGAGAGTTTTTATCACGAGGAAAACGACGCGGAGAGTGCCTATTGGTCGCGCAAGGGCGCGCTGGGCGCGGATATGGAGTCCGCCGCGCTGTTTACCATCGGCCGTCTGCGCGGGATGAAGACGGCTTCCATTCTCAATAATGTCGTTGTTTACGGCGAGGATACGGCAGATGCCATCGGCGGCTATGTAAACGGCGAAAGCTTGACTGCCATCGGCGAGCGCAATGAGATTCTGACCGCGCTTGAAGCCTTTTACCGTCTGGAACAGGAGCGTACACAATGAAAAACGTTCTGTTTGTCGATTGCTGTATCCGCCGCGAGGCGTCCAACACCCGAAAGCTGGCCAAGGCGTTTTTGTCCGCACTGCCGTCCGACTGCGCCGTGACGCGGCTGGATTTGATGGCAGAAGATCTTTCCTACTTCAAGGACAGCTATTTTGACCAGCGCGAGGCATTGCTGGAAGAAAACCGGCGCGATCATCCGCGCTTCCGGTATGCACACCAGTTTGCGCAGGCCGATTTGATCGTGATCGCCGCGCCGTTCTGGGATCTGTCCTTCCCGGCGCTTTTGAAGGTCTATATTGAACAGGTGTCCGTCGATGGGATCACGTTTGGTTCTACGGAGGAAGGGCTCAAAGGCCTCTGCCGGGCTTCGCATCTGGTCTTCCTTACCACGCGCGGCGGCTTTTACACCGGCGACACCATGGAGATGGGCAGCCGCTATCTGGACGCGCTGCACACGTTCTTCGGCATCGGCAAATATACCTGCATCGCTGCCGACGGCATGAACGTCGCGGGCTTTGACGCAGAGGCTTCGCTTTGCCGCGCCATGCAGGAGGCCGCGCAGCTGGCCGTATCGCTGTAGATAATTTCTGTTGCAAACTGTAGGACAGTTGGGTATAATACGACTATAAAATATACACAGGAGGTCATTTTTATGGCTGCAAAGATTGAAAAGACTACCATCATCGGCGATGTTCTGGATATCGCACCCGAGACTGCTCCGCTGTTCATGGCCATCGGCATGCACTGCCTGGGCTGCCCGTCCTCGCGCGGCGAGACGGTCGAGGAGGCCTGCATGGTGCATGGCGTTGATGCCGATGCGTTCCTGGCGCAGGTCAACCGCTTTATCGAGGCTTCCGAGGAAGCCGAGAAGGCCAAGTAACAAACCGAAAGGAAAGGGCGGCCGGCGGGCCGCCCTTTTGCGTGAAACGATGAAGGTTCCGATCTCCAACCGGCTGCTGCTGTGCGCCGAATTTGTCCCGCGCGGGACCCGCGCCGCCGATATCGGCACGGATCATGGATATCTGGCCGTGTACCTGCTGCGCGAGGGTATCTGCCCGTTCGTCACGGCAGCAGACCTGCGCGAGCAGCCGCTGCAGAAGGCCCGCGAAAACGCCGCGCGCTTCGGCGTGTCCGAAAACATGCAGTTTTTCCTGTCCGACGGCCTGCAAAGTATCCCGCCGGGCGCAGCGGATACGATCATCATGGCCGGAATGGGCGGCGATCTGATGGTGCGCATTTTGGAGGCCGCGCCGTGGGTCTGCGATGCGCGCTATACGCTCATTTTGCAGCCGCAGAGCGCCGGGCAGGCGCTGCGGCAGTATCTGGCGGAACACGGCTTTGCGATTGAACGCGAAGCGCTTGCAAAGGACGGCCACTTTTTCTATACCGTCCTGCGCGCAAAAAAGGGGAGCATGCCCCCGCTTTCGCCGGGACAGCAATACGCCTCGCCGCAGCTTCTGCGGGAGGGCGGGCCGCTGCTGGGCCCGTATCTGGCCCGGATCGAGGCGGCTCTTGCCGGCACAGTACAGGGGCTGCAAAAGGCCGATGAGCCGGAAAAACTCTGCTACTATGAAACCGCGCTTGCGGAAATCAGAGAAATGAGGAAGCACCATGACGACCGTTCGTGAGATCTATAACACGCTTTTTGCCTTTGCGCCCGCATCCATGAAAATGGACTGGGACAATGTCGGTCTGCTCTGTGGGCGGTTCGACGCGCCGGTCGATACCGTCCTTGTCGCGCTCGACCCGATGCCGGACGTGATCGCTGAGGCGAAGGAAACCGGCGCACAGTGCATCGTGACGCACCACCCGCTGTTTTTTGACGCGCCCAACGCAATCAACGACGACAGCTATGCGGGCCGCTGCCTTCTGGAACTGGCAGAAGCGAAAATCGCCGCGATTAACCTGCATACGAATCTCGATGTCTGCCCCGGCGGCGTGAACGACACACTGGCTGAAACACTGGGCCTGACGGATGTGTCGGTTCTGAATCCCGTCGGAACGGACGCACAGGGCAGGCCCTACGGCCTCATCCGCACCGGCATGGTGCGGGAGCAGCGTCTTGCCGAATTTGCCGCGTTTGTAAAGTCGGCACTCTCCTGCCCCGGACTCCGGTTTGCGGACGCGGGGAAACCCGTGCGGCGTGTGGCTGTCGGCGGCGGAAGCTGCGGCGGCGCGATTGACGACGTGCTGGCAGCGGGCTGCGATACGCTCGTGACCGCTGACCTCAAATATAATCACTTTGAAGAGGCAAAATACCGCGGGCTCAATCTCATCGACGCGGGCCATTTTGAGACAGAAAACCCCGTCTGCGCCGTTCTGGAGCGCATTCTGCGCGAAGCGCTGCCGAACCTGACCGTTCTGCGGGCAAAAGCGCATAAAGATGAAACGCAATTTCTATGAAACAGTTGACCTCTGCCCGTTATCTGTGATAAAATGACAAGAGATATTGTAACGAAGGGAAGAACACCTCATGTCCGGACATTCCAAGTGGCATAACATTCAGAAAACCAAGGGCGCACAGGACGCCAAGCGCGCGGCTGCCTTCACAAAAATTTCCAAGGAAATGATCGTGGCCGTCAAGGAGGGCGGCGGCATCGCCGACCCCGCGTATAACTCCCGCCTTGCAACCGTCATCACCAAGGCCAAGGCCGCCAACATGCCGAACGACAACATCAAGCGCGTGCTGGAAAAAGCGGCGGCGTCCGGCAGCGGCGACAACTACGAAACCATCACCTACGAGGGCCACGGTCCCTGCGGCATCGCCGTCATCGTCGAGACGATGACCGACAACCGCAACCGCACTGCGGGCAGCGTCCGCCATCATTTTGACAAATACGGCGGCAGCCTCGGCACCAGCGGCTGCGTCAGCTGGTCGTTCGACCGCAAGGGCGTCATCGTCATCGATAACGAAGACGAAGAACTGGACGAGGATACCGTCATGATGGATGCACTCGATGCAGGCGCATCGGATTTCCAGCCCGAGGACGGCTGCTTCACCGTCTACACTGACCCCGACGACATCAACACCGTCGCCAAGGCGCTCGAGGATAAGGGCTACAAGTTCGATTCGGCACAGATCGAAATGGTCCCGCAGACCTACCAGAAGCTCGACAAGCAGGAAGACCGCGACAACATGGAAAAAATGCTCGATCTGTTTGAAGAGGACGACGACGTGCAGAACGTCTGGCATAACTGGAATCAGGAAGAATAAGACACTGAAAATTACACACAAAAGGCAGAGGGGATATTACCCTCTGCCTTCTTGTTTCATGTGATTGATGTTGGAGAAAATCGATGACGAAACGCCTCGCAGGACCAGCTATGCTGTTCTGCTTTTTTTCGTTTCTCCTGTCGGCGTATTTGTCGATCTGGCATTCCCAACCGCTGTTCTTCATAAAGTTTGGACATCCGTATCAATATCCATTTTCTGTTGCGGCATAAGAAGCTTGTTCGTATGTGAAGCCTTCATATTCAAGCTGTTCGATTAGGCTTTGACGAGAGAAAGACATCGTGGCTAGGTACTGCTCAGCAGATTTCACCGCCTGTTCGTTCCAATTCGCGCCGCAATTATCTGCTGCATATTTTGCTTCAGAATCAGAATATCCTTCGTACTCAAGCTGTCCTATAAGTCCGGTGTAAGAAAAGGGCATACTATTCAAGTATTGCAGCGCAGACTGTAGCGCGTTTTGCTCGCCAACAGTTGCCGATCCAGAACTTGAAGAATTTGCAGCTGCAGCAGTGTCTGAAGCCGAGGAATAAGCTTGTTCTGCCCCATAAACAGCCTGTTCGTGCGAATAGCCTTCATACTCTAATTGTTCAATCAGTCCATCTTTTGAAAAGGACATCGTTTTTAAGTATTGCTTTGCAGATAAAACAGCCTGTTCATTCCAATCCGCGCCGCAATTCTTTGCAGCGTATTCAGCTTCTTCTGCGGTATAGCCTTCATATTCCAGTTGATCAATCAGTCCAGAATAGGAAAAAGCCATAACATTGAGATATTGTTCCGCGGATTTAAGCGCATTCTTTTTCCCGGTAGATACACTATCTGACGGTGCAGATGATGGACGCGAAGCCGAAGTGTTCTCTTGGGTTGTTACCGTGCTGCCGCTTGTGTTGGAAGTGATACGATTCGTTGAACTGACTGGGGTACTATTGGCCAAAGAGTCTGTACATCCGCAAATAGAAGCAGTAAGAACGGCGCTGGTAAAAAGAATTGCAAAAAGCTTTCTTAACATCTTATCAATTCCTTTCTATTATTTTGCTGATATTTACAATATAACACAGATACTCCAAAATATCAAATAAGCAGTAAACGCATAACGCAGTACTGTACGCCGCTAATTTGATCACTTGTAAGCGTTACATTTGTTCCGTCTGTATGCTATAGGCCAGAGAATCAGGTACTATCGGAAAACACAGGGGCTTTCCCAAGAACAGCTGGCAGAAAAAGTTGATATATCTACCACGCACATGAGTCATATTGAAACCGGAAGCACAAAACTGAGTTTACAAGTTTTTGGGGAGTTAGCCGAGGCGCTTCATAAACCTCGGTAATGCCACGCTCCTGAAGGAAAGCAGAGAACGCCTCGCTGGTCAGGGCATTGCTTTTTGACTTTGTAAAGATGTGATCGGATACGACGTTCAACTCTGGCACCAACTCTGCGCCGCGAGTTCCTGGCCTGAATGTTCTCGTTCCCGCAGACAGGTTGTTGTGCTGTATGTAAATAACCCACAGTTCCTTTTTAACGGCCCAATCAATCGCTTCATTGACGTTTTCAATGATTTCCCTGTAGTTTTTCGTGATATCATTTTGAAGGTCGATCACGACCAGTGCGCTGTTTTTCATATATTCCTCCACAGATTTCTTCTTCCGATCTCCGTCGGCTCAGCCTCGAACGCCTGCCAGCGCCAGAAACTTTTTGTCTGACTGAATACTCTGTGTCAGGATTATGCCGAAGAAATAGTTATTCCGAAGTTGCTGCATCAAGTCCCATGAATTCGGAACTTTCCACAAAAACTTCGGAATAACAAAACTATACGGTCAAGCAGCATCCGTGCTCAAATCAAGTCAACCCAGACAGTTTCAAGATCATCTCCTCGTTATCAGCCCAGATTTCATCGGGTGCGGGCTTGGCCTTGCGGACAGCATCGGCCTTTTGAATCGCAGCCCGCTTCATCTCGGTGTCCGCATGGGCGTAGATCATCGTAGTTTCAACCTGTGCATGGCCAAGATACTGCGAAAGCAGCACCATGGGCATTCCAGACTGGTATAAGTGCATTGCCCGTGTGTGCCGCATCATATGCGGGTGGATGTGTTCCGGGACTTCCGGGCAAACAAGCTTCGCCATGCTTCCGTATTTTATAAAGAACGCAGATACCGTATCGGGAGACATTTTTTGCTGTGTCCCATGAATCACAGTGAAGAAAAGTGGTGCTTCACTGTGGTAATCTGCGGTCGGATGAAACTTGCGCAGATATTGCTTGCAATGCTGAACCGTCTTGCTGAGCAGTGGGACTGTGCGGATTTTGCGCCCTTTTCCGTGCAGATACGCAATCGGGTGTTTTGCGTCAAGGCGCAGATCACAAACTTTCATATCGAGAAGCTCACTGCACCGGGCTGCGGTATCGTACATGAGGATCATGAATACCAGATTCCGCAAATCTTTGGGCTTGGATGGATCAGGCTGCTGAAGCAGTGCAGTCAATGACGGTTCGGTCAGAAATTCAACGATCCGCCCATGAGACTCCTTGGAGGGGATGTTGCAGGCGGAAAGGTACAGTGCCGTTTGTGTGCAATCAATCTGTCCAGCAAAATCCAGAAAAGACCGCAGTGCCATCAAGCGCTGGTTGCGGGTAGAGGCACTGCATCTCCGCGCATTTTCCAACCAGGCCAGGAAACCGAGAATGGCGTCCCGGTCAATGCGGGAGAAAGTCAATTCGGTGGCTCCAATTCCCATCTCATCTCTCATATAAGCTACAAAAAGATTGAGCGTCTGTCTGTAGGAGAGAATCGTATTCTCACTGAGGCAGCGCTGCTTGGGCAGATAGTCCAAAAGGAAACGCCGAACCACATCAAAAAAATCATTCATCGGCCCTTACCTCCGGCAAGAACGCTTCAGCAGAAGAAAACGCGAATCCGGACATCTCCTCCAGCAAACCGGGGACCAGATGGATGTAGTAGTAAGTGTCCGAGAGCTGTGCGTGGCCCATGTATGCACTCAGATAGGGCAGCATGGCGTTCAGGTCTTTGCCCTCACGCATCCAGCGATACAGCCTGTGGGTAGCGAAAGTATGACGAAAATCATAAAGACGCGGGGAACGGCGGCCAGTTCCTGTAATGGCGGCTTTCTTCAAAACCTGGCGGAACGTCTTCTCCAGCCCCCTCTTTCCGTAAAAGCCGCCCTCAGAGTTGGGGAAGAACGGCTCACGTTCTGGCATAACGGAGGCTACGATGGCGCTGCAATCTGAGAGCATCTGCGTCACATCTTCTGCCATCATAACAATGCGGCTCCTGTGCTTCTTGCTCTCCATAATGTTCAGCCGCCCAATTTCCAAATCTACATCGCTTACTCGAAGCTTTCTGGCCTCAGCCGGACGCAGACCGCAGCAATACATCAGCTTTACCATAGCCGGGATCACATATTGCCGTACCGGGAAACCGCCTCTCGGTTTCAAATGGTCGAAAACATCCCAAATTGTCAGGATGTCGTCCTCGGTATAGATGTACGGAGCGTAAGGAGCATCTTTCCTGGCAATATCCGGCGGCAGAACGTAGGCGGCCTCACCGTTGCGATTCAGGTATCTGGCAAACTCGCGCACCGGCATCATGCGGTTGCGGAAGGTATTGTTGCCCTCTGTATTCTTTTTCGTAGCCCAAGCCAGGCAAAGCTCCTCGGTCAGAAAGTTTTCTTCAGGAAAATGCGTCATGCAAAAGCGGTCAAAGTCCCGCAGGAGGCGAGAGGATTCCAGATAACCAAACCCCAATGCGTTTTTCTGCGCGATAAAGTCCTCGATTCGGGCAGCAAAGCAGCTCTCAAAGGTGTACGTCATTTCAGCCCCCCGCCTTTCTGTGGGAGAGCAGGGGCAACGCACACTGCTTCAGTCCTTGCTCATCAATAGACAGATACAGCTTCATAGAGTCCATATCCCTGTGGCCGAGAAGCTGCTGGATCAGTTCAAAGGATACCTCATTCTGGAGCAGTCTTGTCCCAAATGTCCGGCGAAGCGCGTGAAAGGCACGACGTTTCGCCGGAATTCCTGCCAGCTTCATGTGCTTGGAAACAACCCCGCTGGCAGAACGCGCGTCAAGCGGGCGGATCACTCCCGTATGGCACAGGAAGATATTCGGAAGCGCGGAATCCGGGCGGCCATTGAGAATATAATCCGCAATCGCGTTCCCGCTTTCTGCTTCCAGTGGAAGGGACAGCGGTTCACCAGTTTTGTGTTGAACCAGACGAATTTCCCTCGCCCTCCAATCAATGCTACCCAGTTCCAGCCGAACAACGTCACAGGCCCTCAAACCGCTCTGCGCAGCCAGTACCATCATGGCATAATCCCGTTTCCCAATGGCCGTAGTCCTGTCCGGATGTTCCAGCAGATATTCCAGTTCATCCTCAGTAAAGCCCTCATGGAACATTTTTCGGGTTGCCATAAGTTCCGGCAGAGACTGACTCAGGTCAGTGATTGTCAAGTTACGTTCAAATAAAAATCTCAGAAACAGCCGCACAGAAAAAATTGCTGAACCAAGTCCACCGGCGTAATGCGCTGCAAAACTGGTAACACACCCATTTACATTTATCAGAGTGAAATCCGCCAAAGAGCGGAACCCATGATCCTCCATTTCAAACAAGAACCGACGTATAGCGCTCCTGGCGACATTGCGTGTAGTCTCAGCCATGCTTTCGCTTTGTTTGGTGTGTGTACAAAATTCTCTTAAAAGTGAGTTGAACGGCTCAACAAGTTCCCGTTGCCCCCAGTTTGGAACCTTCGCCAAAGTAATATGACCTGTCTGGTGCATCTCCTGTATCCAATACGCAGCCTTGCGCAAGTTTTGATATGAGCCTCTGCCAATTTGCCCGTACTCATATTGAATCCGTTTCTCTGCAACGATCTGATCCAAAATTTCTCCCGAAAATCGATCTGTCCCAGATTCATAGTGTCGATTCAAGATGATCGCCAGACCTTCGTTCCTGTAATGGCCAACTGTTGCGTCAGTAAGGCCAAGTTCCAACATCGCGCTGTTGGTTCTCCAGACCAGCGCGTAAATGTTATCCAAATCCGCAAGCTGCTCTGGAGTTGGTGTGTCCTTCCAGATGCTTTGTCGTGGTCGCCGCAATGCAGGCATCCAAGGGGACAACGGCGGCAGATCCACTGAGCCTTTTTCTGCACAATGTTTTAAGAGTTCGCATCCCCTGCGGAGCAGTCTCCACTTCCAGACCGAAAATGCCCCTTGATCAAAAAATTCACGCTGTTCAAGTAAAAATGCATCTAACATTTCAGGGGCTGCGCAAAGAATACCTTTTGCTTGAAAGTGGCGGATGACGCAGCCAATGCCGGTGTGGGTATATGCGTGCAGACTTTTGCCGCTTATACCTTGGTCAGATAAAAGTTCCAATATTTGCGTAGCGGTTGCAACCAAATCAATCGTTTCCATAGTCCTCCTCCTGTATCTTTGATGGCAGGCTGTGTTGCCTGCGCTCTCATTATACAGGTTTGGCGGACGCTTTTGTTATTCCGATGTTTTTGTGGAAAGTCCAGGATTTATGGGACTTGATGCAGCAACTTCGGAATAACTATTTCTTCGGCATAATCGGTGCAGGGTGAGCCAAAGGTGATGATGTCTACCGGCTCGATTTTCCCACCATCCATTTGAGAAATATCCCCGTAGTGCTTCATAAAAGGCAGACGCCTGGTGGTCACCCGGATGGGAAACGGCTCGATCTCTGAGGCCCACACAGGGGTGACGCCCGCAAGCAGCCCGCCCAACGGGAAGCCCCCGGAGCCATCAAAGAGGCTTCCGAGGGTCAAAGTCTTATTCGTCATGTGTTCACTCCTTATCAGCCGCTCAGCCACCAGTCGAAAACCGCCTGTCCGTCCGACCATTTCTCAGTGGTCGGCTTTCCCTCGGCTGCTCTCTTTTCGAGCATTTTGTCAAAGGCGTGGATGTAGGCTTTCTGGTAGCCGGGATAACGCCGGAACTCCTCCAGCCGCAGCTGCCTGCTTGCCATGGGGCAGCCGATGCAGCCGATGCGCTTGAAGCCGCACTCATAGAGCGGGTTGCTTTTGCAGCCGTAGTGATTGAGAAATTCCCACACATCCTCGTCCGTCCAGTCCACAATGGGATTGACCATCGTTTTCCGGGTGCGGTAGCAATGCTCGACCATGC